>JAEEGL015169023.1_pt1 | contig 21182 bp, 13 predicted proteins | sample 9134231 | NCBI WGS metagenome assembly JAEEGL01 (sample SAMN16246548, study PRJNA631951) | gut metagenome | biome: gut microbiome; feature: rumen; material: fiber-attached | host: Bos | place: Iran: Karaj | collected 2018-10 | reverse complement strand
TCCCCGCGAACACCGATGCGTACAGTGGCTTGGATTTCAGGTATGACACTGCCGCCGGGATAGTTCCCTTGTGCAGCAGAACGATATAATCATCCCTTGTGAGGAATTTGCCGTGTACAGCGCGCGATTTTGCCGTTATAGCGTTATTTGCCAATCCCGCCGCACCTCCATTCCGTGGCGAACAGTTTTATTCTATGCGGAGAATGTTGTCGAAGATCTCTTTTTTCCATGCCTCTCTGCCCGCCGCCATTTTTTCGTCGAGCATACGGCACTTCTCCTCGGCAGCCTTTTCCGCCGCGGCGATCTCCTTGTCGGAAGCCTCTTTCAGCTCTCTCTGCCGCTTCTCGTTCTCCGCGGAGGTACTTTCCGAGCTTTCTGCGGCAAGCCGGGCTTTTTTCTCGGCAGCGTCCGCAAGTATCTTCTTCGCCTTCTCGGCTGCTTCGTCGGAAACAGCTCTCGCCTTTTTATCCATTTCAAGTATCGCAGCTATCGAGTTGTCCATAAAGCCGCCTCCGATCTTCTGGTAATTGATAATTGACAATTGATAATTGACAATTGTGGTGTCCGCCTACGGCGGACGGTTCGGAATATGAAGCTACATTCTTGTATATAGTAACCTATTTTTGCCGTTTTGTCAACGGCAAAACTGAACAAATTACACTATGCAATTTCTACATTCTGTTGGGAGAGAGTACAGAAGAACAAAAAAAGAAGGGGGCTCCCGGTGTTTGCATCCTGCATTGCCCCCTGACCCCATAAGGGTCTCACGTTGTTCTGTCGGTCAGCGCCTCCGGCACGGCCACTCCGGAGGCGCGCAGAAAGTTTGTACAGACTGTCGGCTTTAGTCCGTGCTTATAGCGTTGTTTAAGCGGTGCCCGGGAGTTTGTGAAGAATACCGGGCAGCAATTTTCCGTTCTCCGGCTGATTGTCGCACACAGCAGCAGACCCGGAGCACCCTTGACAATTCAAGGCTGTCTGCTGTAAAATTGGCCGGCCGAAGAAAAAGAAGCACAAACCCTTCCCGTTCGTCACGATTCAGATAACGCGCCGAAGGCGCGCACCACAATTATCAATTGTCAATTATCAATTATCAATTAAAAAGAAGCCCCGGTTTTTTATCTCGCGTCGAGTCCGAAGCTTACGGACAGGGCGCCGTCAACGCGGTGCATATCGTTGCTGTCGAGTTCGCCCATACGCTCCTTGAGCCGTTTTTTGTCTAATGTACGCACCTGCTCGAGAAGAACGACCGAGTCTTTGGCAAGCCCGCAGTTCACTGCGTCAAGCGAGATATGTGTCGGGAGCTTTGTTTTTTCACGCTGACTTGTTATTGCCGCGGCGATCACGGTGGGGCTGTGGCGGTTGCCGATATCGTTCTGAACGATCAGCACGGGTCTTATCCCGCCCTGTTCCGAGCCCACCACCGGGCTGAGGTCGGCGTAGTATATTTCTCCTCGTTTGATAGTCATGGTCGTTACCGTCCTTTCGTGGGATTTGTTCCTGTCTTTATTTTTAACAGCGGGACGGAAATTATTCAGTTTTCGTTCCCTATATATTTTATTTGTAAGCGCCCGGTTTTGTTACCGCCGTTCCGGCATTGGGAACTTCTGTCAACGGCCGAATGGATTTTCTGTTTCTTTATTCTCTGCTGCAGGCGTGGGAGAAGGAGATGCAGTGTTTTGTTTTCGCTGAAGCTGCGAACAGGGGTCGGGAAGTGACAAAGGTTTAGAGAAATAATACAAATTTTTCTTGACTTTTTTAAGGAATTATGTATAATTATAGTAAGCGACAAATAATTTGCGCATCCTCTGCCGCCGGCGGGAAATGTGCAGCAGGGAAATACATCGAAGTGCATAGATCCAGGTCGCGTGCTATATTAAGGTGGTATTATGAAATGTCGATATTCCGCGCTTTTTGCCGCGGCTTTGATAATGGCGGGCTGCGGGAACAGTTCCGCTCCTGCGGTCTCTCCGGAAGCGGGAACGAGCGCCGTTACGGTGAAAACGGAAGCTCCCGCCGCTTCGGAGGCCGCTGTTTCCGAAACAACGGCCGAAAGCGGCTCGGAGATTGAAAATATGTCCCCCGAACAAAAGCGGAAAATGATTGTCAACAACTCGCTTTTCCACATCGGAAGCACGGAGCGTTTCCGCAAAGCCTTCGACAAAGCAAAGAACGGCGAAGAGATAACCGTCGCATTCATAGGCGGGTCGATAACCGAGGGCTATACCGTACAGCCGGACGAGTGCTGGGCGTATCTTACCCACAAGTGGCTGTGTGAGAAATACTCCGACGCGAAGATAAACTACGTCAACGCCGGGCTCAGCGGGACTCCATCAACGCTCGGACTGATACGCGCGGAGCGTGATGTCATAGAGCCGTGCGGCGAGCCTGATATCGTGTTTGTCGAATTTGCCGTGAACGACGCGCAGAGCAGCCTCGATAAGGAAGCGTATGAGTCGCTTGTCCGTAAGTTTCTCCTGCTTGACAGCGAGCCCGCGGTCGCACTAGTGTTCATGCGTACCGACAACGGTTACTCCTGCCAGTCGCAGCAGAGCGAGATAGGTCTGCACTACAATCTCCCGATGATAAGCCTTGATGACGCGCTCACGCTCGCTATCGACGATGGCTTCATGACATGGGAGGATTACTCGAATGACGGCGCTCACCCCAATCCCGAGGGCTGTAAGCTGATAGCCGAAATGGTGGAGCTGATGCTCGATGTGCAGGCGGGAGACGCGAGCGGTCACAGAGATGTCGGCGACGAGGACAGACCGGTAGATGCCGGGAATACCGAGCCGCTGTACGGCGATAAATTCACCGATATGCACCTGCTCGACAGCTCGATGATAACGCCGACCGATATGGGCGAATACAGCGGAAGGGAGATACTCGGGTCGTTCCCGAACGGCTGGGCGCGCAAGGGCGGCGAGAATGACGGTATCACGTTTGATATGATGTTCGACGACCTTTTTCTCGTGTACCACTGCAACAAGAACAAGCGCTTCGGCGCAGCGGATGTGTACGTTGACGGGGAAAAGCAGGTCACGGTGAACAGCTATGCCGCAGACGGCTGGAGCAATCCTGTCCCTAAACTGATAATGCGAGGCAACGGCGAGATGAAGCATACCGTTGAGATAAAAATGCAGGACGGCCATGAGGATGACTATTTCGGCATACTCGCATTTGGTTACACAGACTGATGATAATTGACAATTGATAATTGATAATTGACAATTGTGGAGTCCGCCTCCGGCGGACAGTTCTGGATCGTGACGGACCGGAAAGCTTCTGCTCCGCCCCTTTCCCGGATATATCGATAAGGCAATAAAGCCCGCAGTGAAGCGGCTGCGCGGTACCGTGCTCTTTTTTGCATTTCTTTCCGCCCATGCGGGGAGAAATGCAATGAATGGTCACAGACAGCGCACAGAGCGCTCTACGGGCGTTGCAACATACATTATTTTTAAACGGAAGGAAGATTGAAAAATGGCAGACAAGAAGAAAGCAGTTGAAAAGAGCAAGGGCTTTTTCAAGGAATTCAAGGAGTTCGCGCTTAAAGGAAATGTAATGGATATGGCAGTCGGCGTGCTGATAGGCGGCGCGTTCTCGGGTATCGTCACCGCGCTCACCGGCGACTTCATCAACCCGCTGATAGCGTCGATAGGCGGCGCCGATATCGCGGGTGAGATACGCCTGCCGTGGGTGAACTATGAAGGGCTTGAGCCGGAGCAGATAAAGGCTCTGTCGCTCGACTACGGTCATTTCCTCACCACGATAGTCAATTTCCTGATAATGGCGCTTATCATATTCCTGCTGATGAAGGGCATCAACAAGCTTATGTCCATCGGTAAGAAGAAAGAGGAGCCCAAGAAGGCAGAGCCGCCGAAGCCCACCAAGGAAGAACTGCTGCTCACCGAGATACGCGACCTGCTCGCAGCGCAGAACGGTGCTGCTCCCGCAAAGGTTCAGCAAGGCGGAAAGAAGAAGTAATACTTATCCGGTAAATATGTATCCTCCCCCACCCGACACGGGGGAGGATTTTGTAATTTCCGCTTTCGGCGGGAAAAACACATAAAAAACTACCGCACACCCACGCCCGCTGTGAAAATGCAACAAAAAGCCCACGCCAAATATGTTGGATTTGTTGAAAAAACAGTTTGCAATATCCCGCGGGATATGATATACTTGATAATACTATATTATAATTCAGGAGATAAGTAATGATAACGGTTTCAAATGTAAGCCTGACCTTCGGCGGCCAGACGCTGTTCAAGGATGTTGACCTGCTGTTCACGGAGGGCAACTGCTACGGCGTGATAGGCGCGAACGGCGCGGGAAAATCCACATTTCTGAAAATACTCAACGGTGAGCTCGAACCCACCACGGGCTCGGTAACGATACCGAAAGAGCTACGTATGTCCGTGCTGCGGCAGGATCACTTCGCATTCGATGAATACACGGTGCAGGACACTGTTATAATGGGCAACAAGCGTCTGTATGACGTGATGAAGGAAAAGGACGAACTGTACGCGAAGGAGGACTTTTCTGAGGAAGACGGCAACCGCGCCAGTGAACTCGAAGCCGAGTTTGCCGAACTTAACGGCTGGGAAGCGGAGAGCGACGCGTCCAAGCTCGTACAGGGTCTCGGACTTGATGAAAGCATAATGTACAGCCAGATGTCCAGCCTTGACGGTAATCAGAAGGTCAAGGTGCTGCTTGCGCAGGCGCTTTTCGGCAACCCGGACATTATCCTCATGGACGAGCCTACCAACCATCTTGACATTGACGCGGTGGCATGGCTTGAGGAATTCCTCGCGGAGTATTTCGGCACGGTCATTGTTGTTTCGCATGACCGCCATTTTCTCAACAATGTCTGCACCCACACGGTAGATATCGACTATGGCAAGATCAGGATGTACGTCGGCAACTACGAGTTCTGGTATGAATCCTCGCAGCTGATACAGCGTATGATAAAGCAGCAGAACAAGAAGAACGAGGAGAAGATAAAGGAACTCCAGACGTTCATTCAGCGTTTCTCGGCAAACAAGTCCAAGTCGAAGCAGGCGACCTCCCGCCGCAAGCTGCTCGACAAGCTGACGGTCGAGGAAATGCCCGCATCCAGCCGCCGCTATCCGTTTATCGGATTTGATATGGAGCGTGAGCCCGGCAAGGATATATTGCAGGTGAGCGGCCTTTCCAAGACGGTTGACGGCGTGAAGGTGCTCAATGACGTATCGTTCACCATAGGCAGGGAAGACAAGGTCGCGTTCCTCGGCGAGAGCGAGATAGCGATAACCACGCTTTTCCGCATAATAATGGGTGAACTTGAGCCCGATGAAGGAACGTACAAGTGGGGAAGCACTATAACGACAAGTTATTTTCCCAAGGATTCCGACCATTTCTTCAACGGCTGTGAAATGTCTATCCTCGACTGGATAAGGCAGTATTCCAATGATGTGACGGAAACTTATCTCAGAGGGTTTCTCGGGAGAATGCTCTTCTCCGGCGATGATATCTTCAAGCCTGTAAACGTCCTTTCCGGCGGCGAGAAGGTAAGGTGTATGTTCTCGCGTATGATGCTGTTCAACTCGAACGCGCTCGTTCTCGACCAGCCCACCAACCACCTCGACCTCGAAAGCATCACCGCCGTGAACAATGGTCTGCGCGACTTCAAAGGCGTTGTCCTGTTCGCATCTCACGACCACGAGATAGTCCAGACGGTCGCAAACCGGATTATAGAAATAAAGGAAAAAGGCTGCTGGGATAAGCTCGGAACGTATGAAGAATTCGTTGACTGGCGCCGCGATCAGACCGGCGGCAGCACGTTCACGTTGTGAGAGCGCACAGAGAGCAGACGTTCAGACGGGGGAGCTCCTGGCGTTTGCCTTTAATCGCCGCATCCGTGCGGCGGTCTGAGCAAACGCTTCAATGCATCCTGCATTGACCCCCGGAACCCCCGCCAAAGGGGCCTGACGTCGGGTCTGTCGGTCAGCCCCTCTGGCACTTCGTGCTACCTCCCCTGTAGGGGAAACACCTCTGGACTCTCCGCGCCAGCCACTGCAGGATGCAGTGCAGGTTGTCGTCAAAAGCGCGCACGATGCGCGCATTCAAGCGACAACCCAGTGACACGCTGTACCCAATCCGCGTCAATACTTTGTGCAGACTCGGCAGCTTTCGCCCGCGCCACTGCCGCAGTGAAAACGGATATGGATTGCTTTTTTGACAGTCTGACCCCGCCGGAGGCGGGGTTTTTTGATCCGTCGGCGAAGCCGACACCACAATTGTCAATTATCAATTATCAATTATCAATTATCAATTAAATTTAGGCATCTGATATGCCGGTGCCTAAATTTCGGTCAGTTTATGCCGGAGTGTACGAATTTTGTACACCGCGGTGTGAACTGACCGTTTTCTTTTCGGGAAAACAGTGATATAATGCAAATGTAAACAGAAGAAAAACCCGAAGGGAGGAAGTTGTATGAGATCTATAACACCTATGAAAGCTGCAAAAGCAGGATATATAATTATGTCGGCAGTAATGATCTGTCTCGGCTGCCTGATGATGATCATTCCCGATACAATGGCTCCGGCGCTCTGCACGGTCCTCGGTATCTCGGCGGCTGTATTCGGAGCCGTGAAGATACTCAGCTATTTCTCGAAGGATCTGTTCAGGCTGGCATTCCAGCACGACCTCGCGGAAGGCATACTTCTCGTGGTGCTCGGAGTCACGGGCGCCGTAAGACCGGAACTGTTCGCAGGATTTATCGGAGCGCTGTTCGGTGTCTGCATCCTTGCGGACGGGCTGCTGAAAATACAGATAGCAGCAGATGCAAGAGTGTTCGGAGTATCAAAGTGGTGGCTGATACTTGCGGCAGCGGTAGTTACCGGGATAACGGGATTTTTCCTGATAATCGACCCGCTCGGAAGTGCCGCGGTGGCTGCGGTGATACTCGGTGCGGCGCTGCTCACGGAGGGCATCCTCAATCTGATAACCGTGCTCGTTGCGGTGAAGATAGTGAAAAATCAGCTCCCCGACTCGGACGACAGAATAACGGCAGAAGCCATACATCATGTATGAGAAAAATAAAAAGAGATAAGAAAGAAGGATCGCAATGAAATTTGCAAACGCAGTCGTTAAATACCGTGTGCCGATACTTATTTTCACACTTGTGATAATGGTGCCGGCTATCCTCGGTATGGCAGCGACAAGGATCAACTACGACATGCTCGACTACCTGCCGTCAAGCATGGACACCGTAAAAGGACAGGAAGAACTGCTGAATGAATTCGGTAAGGGCGCGTTCTCCATAATAGTGGTGGAGGATATGCAGCCGAAGGATGTAAAACAAATGGCGGAAGACATAAAGGAAGTGCAGCACGTCGATACGGTGCTCTGCTGGGAAAGCCTGGCGGATGTGTCGATACCGAAAGAACTGCTCCCCGACAAGGTCTATACCGCGTTTAACAAAGGAAACGCCGAGCTGCTCGCGGTATTCTTCGATACATCGACATCCGCGGACGTTACAATGGACGCGATAAGAGAGGTACGCGCGGTAGCAGGCAAGCAGGCGTTCGTTGCAGGTATGTCCGCTCTGGTAACGGATCTGAAAGACCTCTGTGAACGTGAAGAGCCGATATATGTGGCAATTGCGGTAGGCCTCGCCTGCGTGGCAATGCTCTTGTTCCTCGACAGCTGGCTGGTACCGTTCGTGTTCCTGGCAAGTATAGGTATGATGATACTGCTCAACCTCGGCACCAACTACTTTATGGGCGAGATAAGCTACATCACCAAGGCGCTCTCCGCAGTGCTCCAGCTCGCGGTGACAATGGACTACTCGATATTCCTCTGGCACAGCTACAATGAGAAGCTGCGTTCCGGGAGCGACAACAAGGAAGCAATGGCCAATGCGATACACGAAACGCTCACCAGCGTTCTCGGAAGCTCGGTAACTACGATCGCCGGATTTATCGCGCTCTGCTTCATGACATTCACGCTCGGCGCCGACCTCGGCATCGTAATGGCGAAGGGCGTTCTGTTCGGAGTCATCGGCTGTGTAACGGTCCTCCCGTCGCTGATACTTCTGCTCGACAAGCCGCTGCAGGCCACAAAGCACAAGTCGCTGATACCCGATATGGGCAAGCTTGCGAACGGTATAACAAAGATATTCCCCGCGTTCATCGCAATATTTGCGATACTGCTGTTCCCCGCATATTACGGCTACAGCAAGACGAACGACGAAGTTTACTACGACCTCGGCGAATGCCTCCCGAAGGATATCGGCTATGTGATAGCGAACAGCAAGCTGCGTGACACGTTCGATCTTGCATCGACGCACATGATACTTGTTGACAGCTCGCTCGACACGACCGATGTAAGGTCAATGATAAGCGAAATGGAGGATGTTGACGGAGTCAAGAAAGTCCTCGGCCTCGAAAGCGTTGTAGGTCCTCTGGTGCCTGAGGAAGTGATCCCCGAAAGGCTGACAAAAGAGCTCAAAAACGACAAGTGGGAGCTGCTCATGGTAAGCTCCGAATACAAGGCGGCAAGCGACGCCGTGAACAAGCAGATATCCGATCTGAATGTGATACTTAAAAAGTATGACGAGAACGGTCTGCTGATAGGCGAGGCTCCTTGCCTGAAGGATATGATAGACACCACAGGTCACGATTTCAAGGTCGTAAGTGCGGTAAGCATACTCGCGATATTCGTGATAATAGCGCTCGTTGAAAAGTCGATCTCCCTGCCGTTCATCCTTATAGCGGTAATAGAGCTCGCAACGTTCATCAACCTCGGTATCCCGCACTTCATGGGCGAGTCGCTCCCGTTCATAGCTCCTATCTGCATCAGCACGATACAGCTCGGCGCAACGGTCGATTACGCGATACTGATGACAACACGCTACAAGACAGAGAGAACCGGAGGTGCCGACAAGCACGAAGCGGTCCGCACAGCGCTCAGAACATCAATACCGTCGATACTGGTCAGCGGAATGGGTCTCTTCGCAGCAACATTCGGAGTTGCGGTATATTCCGACATAGACATCATAAGCTCGATGTGCATGCTCATGGCGCGCGGCGCAGTGATAAGTATGGTATGCGTAATATTCATACTCCCCGCGCTCCTGCTCCTGTGTGACGCTCTGATAAGACATACCACGCTCGGAATGAACGGCTCCGGCGCAGATAAAAAGCACAGTATAGGCAGGCTGCTTCACAGTCATTAACAGAGCATGAGGGCCGCTGCCGCTCGAGAGAAGTGTCTCGCCTTTGGGCGAGCCACACGAGGATAGGGCGCTGCCCTATCCTCGAGCTCCTGACCCGGTTCCTTTGTGCGACAAAGGAACCGAAAGCGCAGAGACAATTGAAAGACAGTTCTCCTGTCCGGGGCAGCAGCAGACTCCGCCGGAGGAAGAAAGATGAGACATTTTACCCCGCCGCAGACGGTGTAAAAATGAAAAATATAACGAAAGAAAGGTCGAAACAGTTATGAAACAGTCATTGATAAAGAAGATCTCTTATATAGCCTGCACCACAATGCTCGCAGGTGCAGTCGGCGCAACGGCAGTCTATGCCGCAAATGAAGGCAATCAGACTGAAGAAGCTGCGGAAAAGGTCGAAGCACCGGCAGTAACGGCTTCCGCGGAAGATACCGCGCCCAAGGACGAGACAGTTTATGTTCTCGCGGACGCAAACGGCGTTAAGAACAAGGTCATAGTAAGCGACCATATCGGAAATCCCGACGGCAGCAATACAGTAAAGGAAGTCTCCGATCTGCTGGATCTGAAGAATGTCGGCGGCGATGAGACCTTCACCGAAAACGGCGGCGAAGTTATATGGAACGCGGACGGCAACGATATCTACTGCCAGGGAACATCCAATGACAGCCTGCCCGTCGATATCAGAGTAACATATAAACTGAACGGCGCAGAGATAAGCCCCGAGGAGATCGCAGGAAAGAGCGGCAAGGTAACGATAAGGTTCGATTATACAAACAACGCCTTTGAGGAAAAGACGATAAACGGCGAAAAAGCGAAGATCTACGTTCCGTTCGCGGCAGTGACCGGGCTCATGCTCGACAACGGGAATTTCCGCAATGTAGAGGTAACAAACGGTAAGGCAGTCAACGACGGCAGCCGCACGGTCATCATCGGTACGGCGTTCCCGGGACTTAAAGAAAGCCTCGGTCTTTCCGACAACGAAAAGATAGCTATACCGGATTACGTTGAGATAACAGCGGATGCAACGGACTTCAGCCTTATGAACACATTCTCGCTGATAACCAACGAAGTATTCAACAACATAGATATCGATCTCGGCAGCGAGGGTGAGACGATAACCGAGGACGTTGACAAGCTCAGCGACGCAATGAATCAGCTGATCGACGGCACAGACGCACTTCACAGCGGTCTTACCGAGCTGCTCGAAAAGTCCGGCGATCTCGCTGACGGTGTCGGCAAGTTAAACGACGGCGCTCTGAAACTGAGTGATGGTGCGGCAAATGCAAATGACGGTGCTTCGAAGCTCTACGACGGTTCGCTGAAACTCTCCGATGGTCTTGATACCCTTACCGCAAGCAACAAGGATCTCACAGCCGGCTCCGAGCAGATATTCGGATCGCTGCTCGATATGGCCAACGCACAGCTCGAAGCGTCCGGCATCACCGGCCACACACTGACGATAAGCAATTACGCCGAAACTCTCGATCAGATAATCGCGTCCCTTGACGGCGACAGCGTGCTGAAGACCGCAAAGGACACCGCAATGCAGCAGGTGACCGAGGCTGTCGAAGCTAACCGTGGCAAGGTAGAGGCGGAAGTCACCAAGGCCGTCCGCGAACAGGTCGCGCAGCAGGTCAACGAGGGCGTAAGAGCGGCCGTTGCTGATAAGGTCAATGAGGCTGTAAAGGAACAGGTGGCTGAAAAGGTCGGCGAAGCCGTACAGCAGAAAGTCACCGCGGGCGTTCTTCAGAAGCTCGGAATGGACATTGAAACATACACAGCCGGCGTACAGGCCGGTGCGATAGATGCCGCTACAAAGGCGAAGATCGAGGGCGCGGTAATGCAGCAGCTCGAAAGCGCCGATATCAAAGCCCAGGTCGAAGCTGCGATAGCGGAGCAGATGCAGTCCGCCGAGGTAAAGGCGCAGGCCGATGCCGCGATCGAACAGCAGATGCAGTCCGACGAAGTTAAGGCACAGGCTGCGGCCGAGCTTGACAAGCAGATGAAGTCCGATGAAGTCAAGGCAGTGATAAAGCAGAACACAGACGAGCAGATCGCAAAGCTGATAGATGAAAATTACAACTCGAAGGAAGTACAGGACAAGATAAAGGGAGCTCTCGGACAGGCAAAGGAAGGCGTGGCGAAGCTTCATGACCTGAAAACGCAGCTTGACAGCTTCAATAAGTTCTACACCGGGCTTGCGGAATACACCAATGGTGTTGCGAGTGCTGCTGAAGGCGCTGCAAAGATAAAGAACGGTCTTTCCGATCTTTCGGACGGTACCGCAAAGCTTGCAGACGGTGCAAAGCAGCTCGCAGACGGAACTTCCGAGCTCAACGGCAATATGCCCGCGCTCACGGAAGGTGTTACAAAGCTTGCGGACGGCTCCGGCGAACTCGAGGACGGCGTCAACAAGTTCAACGATGAAGGTATCAGCAAGCTCATAACTCTTGTAAACGGCGACCTCGGCAGCATCGTTGACCGCTTCAACGCAACATCTGACCTCTCCGTATCCTACGGTACATTCTCCGGCGGCTCCGGCTCCGTCAAGTTCATCTACAGAACAGCAGAGATAGAGAAATAACAAGAGAGCCGCTTACACCCGGGAGGAAGAGATCCTGAGACGGGGGCGCTGCCCCCTCCGGGCTCTCCGCGCTTATAGCGTTGTTTTGGCGGCGGGCAGGGTCTCGGCTGTTCAGCCGGCCGAAGAAAAAAGAATTCACGACATCACATTTCAAAAAGTACGACCCGACAGTCTGTTTTGGCTGCCGGGTCTGATTTTTAGTAGGTTCTGCTTCCACAATCGTAAAAATGCCGCGATATTTTATGCCGCGAAAGCCTGTTGACAGTGAGTTTGCGGGTGGTAGGCTGGTAGCCTGGCAGCAGCCCGTCAGGGGCGGCTGCCCGTGCTGCCGGACTACCGCGCGCATCGAGGCTTGCTGTCAACAGGATCGTGGAATAAATTATCGCCCATAAATCATTACGATTTTCGGAGTAGAACCTTTTTAGTATAAATGATTGACAAATCTGTAAAATGGTGTTACAATTATTATGTATATACTGATGAAAGGAACTGCTTATGGAATACAGATTTTACGGTTGGGAGGGTGCAGACGCCGCCCCCGTTGACCCGGAATATTCCGCAGTACGTGACCCGCGTCGGCTGTACGACATACTGTCGGAGATATGGTGCGGATACACCTGCGCCCCGAGGCTGCGCAGCGGCTGGTGCAAGGAAAACATGACTCTCGGCCAGTGCTCGGTAACCGCATTCCTGGCGCAGGATATTTTCGGCGGGAAAGTTTACGGCATACCGCGGGAAGGCGGGAATTTCCACTGTTATAACGTTGTCGGCGGCTGCGTATTCGACCTGACGAGCGAACAGTTCGGCGACGAAAAGCTCGTATATGAGGGAAACCCCGAACAGTTCAGGGAAGTGCATTTCGCAAAGGCGGAAAAGAAAGAGCGTTACGAGTATCTGAAACGTGAGCTTGATAAATACCTTTCCGAAAACCGCGGAGGAACCGAATGAAATATATAATGTCAATAGATCAGGGAACAACGTCGTCGAGAGCCGTGATATTCGATAAAAACGCGAATGTCGTCGCACTCGTGCAGAAGGAGTTCCCGCAGCATTTTCCCGCGAGCGGCTGGGTCGAACATGACCCTATGGATATCCTGTCGTCACAGCTTGAGGTATGCAGGACCGCAATGTTCGAAGCGGGGTTGAAAGCCTCCGATATCGCCGCGATAGGCATTACCGATCAGCGCGAAACGACGATAGTGTGGGATAAGGCCACGGGAAAGCCCGTTTACAATGCGATAGTGTGGCAGTGCCGCCGCACCGCCGATATTTGCCGCGACCTCGAAGACCGCGGATTGACTGCGTATTTCAGCGAGCGCACGGGACTGCTGTTAGACCCGTATTTCAGTGCCACCAAGCTCAAATGGATACTCGATAACGTTGAGGGCGCAAGGGAGCGAGCCGAGCGCGGAGAGCTGCTTTTCGGCACGGTGGACTGCTGGCTGATGTGGAACCTTTCCGGCGGGAAAGCGCACGTTACCGACTATTCCAATGCATCGAGGACGATGCTGTTCAATATACACACACTGAACTGGGACGAGGACATACTTGACCTGTTCGGAATACCCGCGTGTATGCTGCCGGAGGTGGTGGACAGCTCGGGCATCATCTGCGAGACAGCGCCGGAAATATTCGGCGGGAGCATCCCGATCGCCGGCTGTGCGGGTGACCAGCAGGCAGCGCTTTTCGGGCAGCGCTGCTTCAACGAGGGCGATGTGAAGAATACCTACGGCACGGGAGCGTTCCTGCTGATGAACACGGGCGACAAGCCCGTTGTGTCGGACGGTGGCCTGCTCACGACGATAGCGTGGGGCATCGGCGGCAAGGTGACGTATGCGCTCGAGGGCTCGGTATTTATCGCGGGCGCCGTGGTGAAATGGCTTCGCGACGAGCTCTGCATGATACGCACGGCATCCGAGACCGAGGATATCGCGAAAAGCGTCCCCGACAACGGCGGAGTTTATCTCGTTCCCGCATTTACCGGGCTTGGCGCGCCGTATTGGGACAGCGAAGCCCGCGGAACGATGACGGGGCTTACCCGAGCGTCCGGAAGGGCGCATATAGTGCGCGCGGCGCTTGAATCCATCGCCTATCAGGTATACGACGTACTTAAAGTTATGGAACAGGACACAAAATGTCTGAACTGCATAAAATGTGACGGCGGAGCAAGCGCTAACAGTTTTCTTATGCAGTTTCAGGCTGATATATCGTCCGTGCGCACGGTGCGTCCCGCAAACGTGGAATCCACCGCGCTCGGAGCGTGCTTCCTTGCGGGGCTCGGCTGCGGGTATTTCACGGGCATGGACGAGATATGCGGCATCGGCGGCGAGGTGACGGAATTTCTCCCGAAGATGCCCGGAAGAGATCGTGAAAAGCTACTTGACGGCTGGAGACACGCCGTGATGAGAACTATATACTGACAGAGGGAAAATCCGCTCACCCAGCGGGCGGAAGATGAGAGTATGAAACAACTTATCATTGTTGCAGCACTTTTTGTGCTGCTTATCGTACTTTTTGTGACGATCAGCATAATAAATAAGAAAAAAGGCCGTAAGAACGGCGTTCTTGGTGTTGTCATAATCGTGGCCGTGGTGCCCGTGGTGATAACGCTTGTTTTTCTGATATATACGATGATATATTATCACGCGGATGCGACGGTGCAGGAGTATCTTATCAGCGACAGCGAGGTGAAGGTCGAGTCCGCGGACGACTGGTATTTCTTTGACGGCCCCGGCGAGCACAGCGCGATGATATTCTATCCCGGAGCGAAGGTGGAATACACGGCCTACGCGCCGTTGATGCACAAGCTTGCGGAGGACGGAACGGACTGCTTTCTCGTGCGTATGCCGCTGAACGTGGCGCTTCTCGGCATTGACCGGGCCGAACGGATAAAGAATATATACAGCTACGACAAGTGGTATCTGGCGGGGCACTCTCTCGGCGGGGCAATGGCGGCAAAATACTGCGAAGAACCGGGCAGGGCAGACGGGCTTATAATGCTGGCTGCGTATTCGGTGGACCCGCTTCCCGCAGACCTGAAAGTCTGTGTGATCTACGGCACGAAGGACGGCTGCCTCAACTATGCTAAATTTGACGAATGCAGGAGGAACCTACCCGAGGGCACAGAGTACATCACTATTGAGGGCGGCAATCACGCGGGTTTCGGCTGCTACGGCGAGCAGGACGGCGACAAGCCCGCAGACATATCCCGCGAGGAGCAGCAGGATGTTACTGCCAGTTATATCTCGGACTTTATCTTTTCTGTTCTTTTTGAGACCGGTGTTATCGAGTGGTATTGACCGGTCACAGCGATAGAAAAACAGCTTTCCCCCGCCTATGGCGGGGGAAAGCTGTTATATAAGCAAGCCGAAATGTTGGTGTATTTTCAAAAAAAGGCCGCAGAACGGGGCTCATTCCGGGACAGACTGAAAGGGTGATTATAGCTTTGATAAAATTTGTTCAGAAAGGACGGTATAAACCGTTTTGCAAAGCTGAGTGTACAAAAAACATAAAAACAAATGAAAAAACGAATACTTACGGCTGGCAAAAAAACGCCGGAAGCTTGTCTGCCGCCAAGAGGTCGCCCCGTCCTACGGCACTTATATTATATCATACGACACGTTTCGTTGTCAAGCGGTTTTTATATGATTTTTGCGCCAATATCCGACAGCGGGTTACGTTTCGGTTACGATCGGAAGTTCGGCTTTCAGCCTTTGCACAATGTGCAAAAAAACGTAACTTGTTAAACGTATAAATATGACCTGTTGAACAAAAATGCCCGGTTTTTTTTGTTCAAATCGTGAATTTTGATTTTTGAGCAAAAAAACAGTTGCAATATATGTGAAAAAGCAGTATAATGTAATTTGAGACATTATGATAAGTCCCCAAGGAAAGGGTGGTTTTTTTGAACGCTAACGATATAAAGTGGATAACCTCCGGTAATCTTGAGCACGACCCGCTCTATTTCAGTATCCCCGAAAAACTCGATAAATTCGGTTACTGCGTAGATATGAGCGGCTACGGCGAGGGCAAGAGCGATAAGGCTCAGCTCTGCATCATAGATACGGTAAACAAGAAGGAAGATCCGAACATCCTGATAATCTGCCCGGACGGCAGAAAGGAGAGCTGGTATCTGTCCCTCCTTAAAGGCGTGGGCCTTGAGTTCAAGTTCGTGAATTCCGCCCGTGATTCCGTTATGTTTTTCAGCCCCGAGACCTCGAACCTTATGCTGCTTGACGAAAAAGTGCTCGTGGAAGGTGAAGGCTCGGCGTTTACCCCGATAAAGAACAGCGGCATCCTCTGGGATCTCGTCATAATCGACGCGTCCGGCTCCGTTGACGGCATCACGCCATCGCTCTACATCGACAACCTCGGTATGAAAACAGAGAGGCTGCTTGTTTTTGCGCCATATCCGGCGGAATACACCACCGCGCCCGAGGGCATACGCGATATCGTAAAGACGCTGCTCAGCGATGATGCCAAGGCAAAGACGATAGAGGACTATAACATCGACGAGACGGTAATGCAGTTCACTATGGGCTCTCCGCTGGTGAATTACCCGAGAGAAGCTTACGGCGAAAATACCGTCAGGGTAGTGAAGTATTGCTTCCCCGAGGCGGACATTCCGCAGAATCTGCATATAGAAGATCAGGCAGGCAGCCGCTACCCGCACGGCGGAAATGTTTTCGAAGAGTACAACCTCCCCGAGAGAAGCATTTATCAGAAGCCGCTGTTTACCCGTTCCGACGCGGAAACTCTCAAAAACAAGGACAAGAAGCTTGAAAAATTCCTCGGCATCATCGACGAGATAATGAATTCCGAGGATAAGACCGCCGTTGTGTACTTCAAGTCCGAGGCCACGGTGGACTATATAGACAAGGTGCTGTCCTCGATATATTTCGACAAGTCGTCGAGCATTCGCTACCTTGACAAGACCCGCTTCGACATAAGAGTGCTCAAACAGTGGTACGAGACCGAGCCCGGCACCCACATCCGCGTTATCCTCGCGGGAGACAGACTGAGTGAGAACATCGGCGTGTTCGCACCGATAACCCATATTATCAACTACGAACTTCCCGACAGCCCCGTTGAGCTACAGGAGCGCTATATGCGCAGAAGCCTGTCTCCGAAGCAGGGTAAGCCCGAATTCATAATGTTCCTCGACGAGAACGGCCTGTTCGACAGCCGTGTGCTCGGAAAGGCGCTCTCCGGCAACCTCTACAAGGCGTTCAGAATGAACGTGCCTTCGGAGAATATACTGTTCTCGGTGCCGGGAATAGAAGTCATGCTGTCGGAAATGATAGCCGATATCAAGTATATCGCGGATTACACCGGTGCGGTCGGATCGAGCTTCGACATAATCTCCCGCTTCCGCACGGAATACAACATCCCCGCGGCAAGGAACATCACCACGGCGGCGAGAACGCACGAATACTCGCAGCGAAAGCTCGAAACGCTTGCAAAAGCTCTCGGTGTCGAGGAAATGATAAAGGAGAAGGAGATCGATAAGGCGGCTCTCCTTACGAAGATAACCCAGAAGGTAACGCAGCTGCGCTCCGGCTTCTCGTGGTTCGACAAGGATATGACGGTAAAGACGATACCGCATAAGACGACCCGCACCGATGAGTTCAGGCAGTTCTCGGGATATCTCGACGGCAACCCGTTCAATCTCGGTCTCAACAACGCGAAGAAAGAGCTCAAGAACGCGGTCAGCGGCAAGGACAGCTTCGTTTACATCAAGGATGCGGTCAGCGCGATACCCGACGCGATGCAGCCCGCGGTACTTTACAACATCTGGATATACTGGCACAAGAACCTCGGTATAGGCGGTTCTTACGCCGAGTTCATAAAAGCTTACAACGAGGGGGTGATCTGAAATGGCTTATGAAGATACAAAGGAACGCGAACGCATAGCCGCCGAGCTCAAAAAGCACATCGGTGACTTCTATGTCGCGCACGGCGACGGCAATACCGAAGCCCGCGAGGCCGCCCTCAAAAAAGTCCAGAACGTCCTCTTTACGGGAAGTTCCGACAGCGCTCCGCTCATGGATTACTTCAACGAGGCGTTTCAGGGCAGAACGGTGTTCAACACCCTTCTCAGCATCAACGATTATCCGAAAGAAAGCATACTGCGCGAGCTTCTGCAGAACACCTTCGGTTGCTCCTACGAGACAAAGGATGTCAAGGTCATAATGAATTTCAGCACCGCGCAGCATCAGATAAGCCTCACCTACAACGAGGTCGGCTTCACCATGGAGCAGATACTCTACTATCTCAGCTTCGGACGCAGCGAGGTGGATGAGTCCAAGACCCGTGAAGGTCGTTTCGGTGTCGGCGCTAAGAGCGTGTTCTTAAACGTTGAGTGGCTCTCGCTCAAATCCAACAACTTCAGCTTCAAGATAAAGAACGACAACGGCAATCTGAAGATACTCGAACTCGACCTCTTCGGAGCGCAGTTCGTTGGTACCGAGATAGTGTTTAAGGTGCGCGGCGATGAGTTCAAGGAGATAATGGAAAACTTCCTGACGCTCACTGACAATAAGGGCAACTACATGAACCTCATGGAGCTGTGCTTCGCATTCAACAGAAAGAAGATCCTCGATATCCGCGATGCCCGCAAGCTTGTTGAATCCCCCGACCGTACATTCAATATCGCCGTTATGGTCGATAAGCAGATGAAGACGGTCTATAAGATAATGCAGTATCAGAAGGAGGGCGATGCCAACCCGACTATCCGTTTCTTACAGAACGGCAAGAGCATCATCGACTTCCTCTGCTTCGAGTCGGAAGGGTATTCCTACCTCATACCGTATGCCGTTGCAAGCGGCAAGCGCGCCGAGATAGTCAAGCTGCTCGTCCAGAAGTACAACTACTTCTCGACCTACGAGCTGACCGGTCTCTATAAGGAGAACAACGAGGCGTTCATCAACGAGCATCTTTCCGCGTTCTTCATCAGCGTTCCGAACAAGTATATTACCCCTCACAGAACCGGTATCCGCCACGACAGTGAGAACGAGGTCACAAAGCACCTCCAGAGTGACCTGCAGAAGATGATAGGAGCATATAAGCAGTATTTCGTGCTGGATATGCAGCCTGTTCCCAACGCGAAGGACCGCTACTTCCTCTATCCGAAATCCTACGCATTCGAGTTCTTCAAGAACTTCATCAAGACAAGCAAGTTCGGCAAGGATATCAAGCCGAAGTTCCAGAACAGCATATCGCTGATATATCCCGAGGAAACTATCCCGACAGACTACGACACGCTGAAAAAGCGCGGCTTCCTCACCATAGCGGAGCACGTTCCGCAGCGCGAGCATGTCAACGGCACCGCTTATGACACGTATATCAAGGATGCCCTCAAGGATATGCGCGAGAAGCTCGACGATCTGGATGACCGCATCATCTATGTCGGCTACGAGTGGGAAAACGAGGACGGTTCCGCTACCGGCAGAGAGTATCTGTATGAGTTCCTGCACGGCGGGCATACGTTCTACGTCGATTCCAAGGCGACCCCCAACCGCTCGGACAATATGCTGTACTACGGTTTCGCGTCGGTTGCGGCAAAAATGGCGGGTGCGTTCCTGAAGGACAACATCGTCCACAACGACGACGAGCTCGAAAAGCTGCTCGCTATGTACGACGAGATATACCACGAGGACTACAAGATAGTAATGAAATACTATCAGTTCTATATCTCCCACGGCGACGAACAGCAGCGCTTCGAAGTGTCCAAGATGGACATAAAGAACCTCGACAACGCAATGCGCGCGATATCCAAGCGCCAGCACCGTTTCGATACTCACCAGAACTACAACGAAGTCGTGAATATGCTCATAAACTCGTTCACACAGGGCAAGGACACGATGACGTTCCTCAAGGAGATAAAGGAGCAGGGCGGAAAGATAACCCTCCAGCTCGATATCAACAAGCGCTACCGTTTCTGCGCGTACAACAAACAGTTCATGATACCGCCGAATGTTTCCAACGCCGATCTGGTAGATCTTGTCGGCGATATGGGAATGCTGATAAAGTGCGGTATGCTCAACGGCAGAACGTTCGACTTCCCCTTTACCAAGAGCCGTTATTCGTTCGATCAGTCGCTGTTGTCGAAGAAGTTTGAGAGCGAAGCGCTTACCGGCGACGTGATAGCCAAGCGCGCGGATATGCTCTATATCTGCGACCTCAAAACGGATAGGATCGCCCTCGTTGACGAGTCAGGTAAGATAGTCAGGATCGTCGAGGTCGGCGAGGAGATCACACAGGATATGCGCGATAAGGCTGTGAAGTACATTGCGCTGCGTTCCGATTACACCAAGCCCGAGTTCGCCGATGTCGCGGAATACGTGATCACCGGCAAGAACGAGCAGCTGCTCAGCAAGCACTATCTGACCGCGGAAGAGCCGAACAAGGTCATCCCCGACCAGGTGCCGTATTACCTCAAAGCGCTGCCTGTTATCACCAAGGACGAGTTCAAATACCTGCGCGCACAGTGCAAGGCTGTTGCTCAGTTTAAGGAGAGCCGCAATTACCGCAATTACTTTGCAAAGGATATCAACGGCAAACTTTTCGGTTACGGCGGCTGCTGCCCGATATGCGGATTTGAAACAAAGGCTGTCAACTGCTTCGACCTGAAGGATTTTGAGGTGGAAGTTCTTACAGAGAACAGCGAGGAGCTGTTCAAGTTCTCGCTCTACCTCTGCGCCAACGATAAGGCGATCTCAGGCGGCTGGCTGATAACAAATATCAGCATCGGCGGTATGTCTCCCATAAGATGGCTCGAAGAAATAAAGAGCGCCGACCTTATCCCGCCGGAGTTCCTGTTCTGCCATATCACCTACAGAGCACAGTACACCAACGATATCCTCGGCGGTAACACCAATGCCCCCGGCGAAGTGCTCTTCGAACCCGGTAAGTCCGAGCTCGACATCATAGTCTCCCCGTTAATGGCCGCCAAGTGGGTCGAAGATAACCAGCGCCCCGCAGAGAGTGCCGAGAAGAAGGAGACTGCACAGAAGTGAGAGAACAGGGAAGGGGCTCTGCCCCGCACCCCCCCCCCGCGAAGGGGCCCGACGCCTGAGTGCAGACTCTATACGCACTGCCGCTCCGATAGCCTCTGCTATACGACTGAGTGGATGGTAAGATGACAATGCTCCCCCGTATCAAAGCGGGGGAGTTTTTGTAGCAGAAGCGTGTATTGGCACCGTAAAAGGGGTGTGGAGGCGGTCTGCTGTATGATCTGCAGAAAAAAGCACTGTACCTTACGATACAGTGCTTTCAGACTGTCAAAAAAGCAATCCATGTCCGTTTCCACTGCGGCAGTGGCGCGGACGAAAGGTAACAGAAAGCAGAAACTTACGACGCGGATTGGGTCCAGCGTCACGCTGGCG
>JAEEGL014596198.1_pt1 | contig 21182 bp, 19 predicted proteins | sample 9134231 | NCBI WGS metagenome assembly JAEEGL01 (sample SAMN16246548, study PRJNA631951) | gut metagenome | biome: gut microbiome; feature: rumen; material: fiber-attached | host: Bos | place: Iran: Karaj | collected 2018-10 | reverse complement strand
TGCGAGCTTGCTGCTTTCTACAAGAAGCAGGGCAAGAGCGTATGGGATGCCATGATCGACATGTACGAGGAGTACGGCTATTACAAGGAAGGCCAGTATTCAATCACTATGAAGGGCAAAGAGGGTGCTGAGCAGATCGCCGCACTTATGGACAGACTTCGCAGCAATCCTCCTAAGGAATTTGGTTCATTCAAGGTAGTGGAGTTCAGAGATTACAAGACAGGCAAGACTCTTGATATGGCTACCGGCAAGGAAGGACAGACAGGACTTCCTACATCAAACGTTCTGTACTTTGCTCTTGATAACGATGCATGGTGCTGCGCAAGACCTTCAGGAACAGAGCCTAAGATCAAGTTCTACATGGGCGTTAAGGGAACAGGACTTGAGGATGCTGACAAGCTTCAGAAAGAACTTACAGATGCTGTAAAGGCTGTAATTGGCTGAGAATAATAGCTTATTAAGCGAGGAATATTTATGGGTATAAGAAATGCGGTCCGCAAGACAATTGCATATCAGAAACGCAATGGTACAAGGGCCGCATTTTTTGCTGCCCTTGAACGTGTTTCAGACAACATTAAAGATAAATATGATTATGTACCTCTTTCTGAAGAGGTGCTTCAGGAACAGAGGCGGGAGTACAAGCTCCTTGCCGAGGCGGGGAACTGCGTGAGATTTAGTATAGTAGTTCCTCTTTTTAATACTCCGGAGAAGTATCTCAAGGAGATGATAGATTCTGTTATAGCTCAGACCTATGGAAACTGGGAACTGGTTCTTGCTGATGCTTCACTTGGCACTTCAGATGTTGCAAGGGAATATGCAGATGAGGACCCGAGGATCAAGTACTATCATCTGGATAAGAATGATGGGATATCCGAGAATACTAACAGAGGGCTTGAGAAAGCTCAGGGAGACTATATAGGTCTTTTGGATCACGATGATATTCTGACACCTGATGCTCTTTATGAAATGTCGCGTGTTATCAGAAAGAGTATGAAACAGAACAAATTATCAAGATATCAGGACTGTCCGGTTCGTCTGATCTATTCTGATGAAGATAAATATGATGGCGATAGAAACAGCTATTTTGAGCATAATCCCAAGCCATCTTTTAATATGGACTATCTCATGTCCAACAATTATATCTGCCATTTTACTGTGATGAGGTCAGATGTTATAAAGCGTCTCAAGCTTCGCTCAAAATATGACGGAGCTCAGGATTTTGACTTATTCCTCAGGGCTACAGCAGAGGCCACTCTTGAAATGCCTATGGCCTCCGGGCAGATAGTACATATAGGAAAGGTTTTGTACCATTGGAGATGCCACAAGAATTCTACGGCTGCTAATCCTGCAAGTAAGACTTACGCATATGAAGCAGGCAAGAATGCCTTGGCGGATCTTATGAAAAGATATGGTATAAGTGCTGAGGTTGAGCCGCTTCAGCACTTGGGCTTTTACCGCATAAATTATGTACCTGATATCTTTGCCGGAAGGAGAGATGTGGGCTGCATAGGAGGTAAGATCCTCAGCAAAAGAGGCAGGATTGTTGGCGGGGCATATGCCAAGGATAAAACACTGATGTATGCTAATCTTCCCGAAGGCTATAGCGGCGGAATTCAGCACAGGGCTGTTCTTCAGCAGGATTGTGCGGCGGTTGATATCAGATGCCTTTCTGTGAGACCAGAGCTCATCCCGCTTTATGAGCAGGTCACCGGTATCAAATATGAAGATAAGTTTCATGAAGCCTTATCTCAAGCTAAGTTGAGTAAAGAAGCAGGTAAGCACGCTTCCTGGCAGGCTGCGGATGACAGATTCATCTCTTTTAACCAGGAAGAGATAGTAGAACTCAGCTATAGATTATGTGAAGAAATTAGGAAAAAGGGCTATAGGGTTGTGTGGGACCCAAGGGCTGTTCAGAGGATTGATTGATGGAAACTGTTGCGGTCATAATTCCGAATTATAACGGACAAAAGTATCTGGGTGATTGCTTAAAAAGTCTTAGAAAGCAGTCATTTCAGGACTTTAAGGTTATCATGGTGGATAATGGATCCTCTGATGGGAGTATTTCTGTAGTTAAAAGAGATTTCCCGGAGGTTCAGATAATAGGCCTTTCAGATAATACAGGCTTTGCTAATGCTGTGAATGTCGGCATTAAAGAGACCGGAGCTAAATATGTGTTTCTTTTGAATAATGATACTGTATGTGAAGAGGGCGTTATAGAAGCCCTTGTGAAGGTTCTTGATAAAAAGAAAACTGTATTTAGTGTTCAGGCCAAGATGCTTCAGATAAAGGAACCACATCTTATTGACGATGCAGGAGACTATTACTGCGCACTTGGCTGGGCCTTTGCGCCTTCCAAGGATAAGGATAATTCCAGGTATTCCAGAAGGATAAATGTTACTAGTGCCTGTGCAGGCGCTGCTATGTACAGAAGAGAAGTGTTTGAGGAAATAGGATACTTTGATGAAGCGCACTTCTGCTATCTGGAAGATGTAGATGTAGGTTATAGAGCCAGATTATATGGGTATGACAATGTGATGGAACCGGGGGCGATAGTCTATCATGTTGGAAGCGGCAGTAGTGGTTCGAGGCACAATGCATTTAAGGTTGAATTAACTGCGGCTAATAACTTATACTTTATCTATAAAAACATGAATGTACTTCAGATAATAATAAATCTTCCATTATTTCTGGCAGGTGTTATAATTAAGCATGTTTTCTATGTGAGAAAAGGGTTGGGGAAGGCTCATTTACGAGGCCTTTCTAAAGGATTTTCCGAGATTATTACTAATTCAGATAAAAGAGTCAGGTTCGGCGGCAGACAGATAGCATATAGTTTTAGGATGCAGCTTGAACTATGGGCTAACTGTGTGAGGCGTCTTCAGTAGTCCTGTGACTTGGGGCATATAGATGATCAAAGACAACCAGACACATTTGAATAGGGCACATGTTGTGGTGGACGGGCTGCTTGTTGCCGGTTCTTACATGCTGTCATATTATATCAAGTTCGAGTCATTTATCGGCGACAGAAATCCAGCTGGTCACCTTGCGATGGAGACCTACTTTTCTGCGCTGTATTTTTTGGTGCCCGGATTTCTCTTTCTGTATTATCTGGTTAATCTGTATACATCCCGAAGAGCGCTCAAACTATGGGATGAATTTGTTGATATAGTTCAGGCTAATATTGTGGGTGTGATCGGGTTCTACGTAATACTGTTCATGCTCAAGCAGAATGACTTCTCGCGAACCATGATCGCCATCTTTGCGATTATAAATGTGATAGTTACGACTATCGCACATGGTCTTCTTCGTAAGTTTCTCAGGTATATCAGGAAAAAAGGTTATAATATCAAGCACATTCTACTGGTTGGATATTCAAGGGCTGCGGAAGGATATATCAGCAGGATACTTGAGAATCCTCAATGGGGATATGATGTAGCAGGTATTCTTGATGATTTTGTGCCGGTGGATACCAGTTATCATGGTGTCAAGGTGGTTGGCAAGATTGATCAGCTTGGTGATTACCTTGCTAATGGTGGATATGATGAGATCACTATCACACTTCCTTTGAATGATTACGACAGGCTTGAAGAGCTCGTTGCCCAGTGTGAGAAATCCGGTGTTCATACCAAGTTTATTCCGGATTATTCATCTCTTTTCCCAAGTAATCCGTATACTGAAGATGTTCAGGGACTTCCTGTTATCAATATTAGGTATGTGCCGCTCACTAATTCCTTTAACAGAATGTCCAAGAGACTGGTTGATATAGTTGGTTCGCTTCTTGCAATCATTCTTTTCTCACCGGTTATGCTGGCTGCGGCTATTGCTGTTAAGGCGACCAGTAAAGGGCCTATAATCTACAAACAGGAGAGAATTGGACTTAACGGCGAGCCATTTATGATGTACAAGTTCAGAACTATGAAGGTTCAGTCAGAAGCTGAGGAAAAGAAAGGCTGGACAACCAAGAATGACCCTAGAGTTACAAAGGTTGGAGCTCTTCTTAGAAAGACAAGTATCGATGAGATGCCGCAGTTCTTTAACATTTTCTTTGGCAAGATGAGTCTTGTAGGGCCGAGGCCTGAAAGACCTCAGTTTGTTGAGAAGTTCAAGGAACAGATTCCAAGGTATATGGTCAAGCATCAGGTAAGACCCGGACTTACAGGCTGGGCACAGATCAATGGATACAGGGGCGATACTTCGATCAGGAAGAGAATTGACTATGATATTTATTATATAGAGAACTGGTCTATGACTTTTGATATGAAGATAATACTGGGAACTATCAGATATGGCTTCGTAAATAAAAATGCTTATTGACCGGTCGTCAAAGATTTCTTGTATAATTTGAATAGTTGTGGCAAAATGTAAGGTGGTGTGGAATTGTCATACCACCTTTTCTTTTTTAGGAAATGAATTATGGCTAGGCTTGGTGGCTGTGTTATAGAAAAGTCATACAAGCAACATTTATTTTTGTTGGGAGGATTTTTAAATGGGAAATCGTGACGACGAGTACTACGATAGAGATGACAGAAGACCATCTCAGAGAAGTTCAAGAGACGATAGATACAGGGACAACAGAGATAGTAGAGATAGTAGACGCAGAGATGACTACTACGAGGATGACTATGATTATGATGACAGACCTGCTCGCAGAAGATCATCAGAATCATCAAGAAGCTCTTCAGGCAGCAGAAACGGATCAAGAAGTGCATCAGGCAGCAGAAGTGCTTCATACGGTTCATCGAGAAGCTCATCCGGCAGATCTTCATCCGGCAGAAATTCTTCATCAAGATCAGGAAAATCTTCAGGAAATGGCGGATCAAGAGGCGGCAGGAAAAAGAAAAATCAGAAGCTTGGAATTATTCTTGTATTAGCAGAAGTTGCTGTAGCATGCGTTTTATTATTTGTAGCATATCAGGTGTTCTTCAAGGTTGATGTTACCAAGGTTGGTAAGGTTAACATGAATGAAGAAGTGATCAATAAGAGTATCAGTGAGACGGTAGCAGAGAACAAAGAGATGAAGGGCTATACCAACATAGCGCTCTTTGGCGTTGACTCACGTGAGGGAGAACTTACCAAGAAGACCAGAACAGATACAATTATCATTGCTTCTATCAACAATGATACAGGTGCAGTTAAGCTTTGCTCAGTTTATCGTGATACATATCTTAACCTTAGTAATGATGAGTATACCAAGTGTAATGCAGCTTATGCAGAAGGCGGTCCTGAGCAGGCTATTTCAATGCTCAACATGAACCTTGATATGGATATTGCAGACTTTATCACTATCGGATTCAGAGGACTTACAGATGTAGTTGATGCTCTTGGAGGTGTGCCAATTGAGGTAACAGATGCTGAGATATCTCATCTTAATAACTACCAGGCTACAATGGCTCAGGAGCTCAAGATGGATTACACACCTGTTCAGAGTGCAGGACTTCAGACTCTTAACGGACTTCAGGCTACTGCTTACTGCCGTATCAGATATACAGCAGGCGATGACTTCAAGCGTGCTGAGAGACAGAGAACAGTACTTATGGCTTGTCTTGACAAGGCCAAGAACATGAGCTATTCACAGCTTGAGACTGTTGCCAACAAGGCATTTGGAGAGACCTATACTTCACTTGATCTTAGTGAGATTCTTGATCTTCTCAAGAATATTGCCAATTATGAAGTTGTTGACAATAATGGATTCCCTGAGGAATCAATGCGTGCAACAGGAACAATTGGTAAGAAGGGTAGCTGTGTAGTAGCTGTAGATCTTGAGTCTAATGTTAAGTGGCTTCACCAGTTCCTTTTCGAGGATTCAGAATATACTGTTTCTGACGATGTTAAGAAGTACAGTGAAAAAATTCATTCTGATACAAGTTCTTATCTTAATTAACTGAAATTTTTTGCAAAAATTGATAAAATAAAAGGGGCTGGGTTTATATGACCTCGCTCCTTTTTTCATAAATTAAATTTTGGAGTGTGTATGAAAACTGTAGATGTAATTATTCCCACCTACAAACCTGATATATCTGTATTTAGGCTGATTGATGATCTGGAGAGACAGTCTGTCAGACCAGAGCATATCATTATAATGAATACTGAGGAAAAATACTGGACAGATCTGATTACTTCCAGTAAAGAAAATCCTCAGGATAAGTACGACAATATCATAGTCAAACATGTTACTAAGGCGGAGTTTGACCATGGCGAGACCAGAAATCAGGGCGTTTTATTATCTGATGCGGATTGTTTCCTTATGATGACTCAGGATGCTTTCCCCAAGGATAAGATGCTTATCTCAAGTCTTATCAAGGCATTGGATGACGATGTGGCAGCAGCTTATGCAAGACAGTATCCCAAAACTGACTGTAATCTTGCAGAACGTTATTCCAGAAAATTCAATTATCCGAATGAGCCCATGAAGAAGACTCAGAAGGATGTTGAAAAGCTGGGCATCAAGACTTACTTTTGCTCAAATGTATGTGCTATGTACAGACGTGATATTTATAACGAGATTGGTGGGTTTACTCATAAGACTATTTTTAATGAGGACATGGTTTATGCCGGAAATGCATGCCAGAGAGGATATGCTATTTGCTATGTGCCGGAAGCCGGGGTAATCCATTCACATAACTATTCATGTGCACAGCAGTTTCACCGTAATTTTGACCTTGGAGTTTCACAAACTGATCACCCGGAAGTATTTGGAGGAATCAGTTCTGAATCAGAAGGCAAAAAGATGGTGGTTCAGACTATTCAGCATTTCAGACATATCGGCAAGGCTTATATGATCCCGCATTATATCATAATGTGTGGTTGCAGATTTGTTGGTTACAAGCTGGGAAGAAACTACAAGAAACTGCCTAAGGGCTTTGTCAGAGCTTGTAGTCTTAACAAGGAATATTGGAATTAATAAACAGTAATTGTTTTTACAAGCGGGGGTATTTATGGAACTGGATCTTGCAGGAAGCAATATAAAGATTTCTGATGATATTAACACCTGGGAGGAAGTTAACCTCCTTTATAACTCTGCCCTCAAGCAGATTACTACCAAGATAGAGATTCTCAACGAGGAATTTCAGGAGGTACATAAATATAACCCGATCGAGCATACCAAGGCAAGACTCAAGAGCCCTGAGAGTATAGTTAAAAAGCTCAAGAGAAATGGCTACGAGTCTACAATCGGCAATATGGTCCGCTACGTCAATGATATAGCAGGCGTTAGAATCATATGTTCTTTTACATCTGATATTTACAAGATTGCTGAGATGATCAGTAATCAGAAGGATATTCAGGTCCTTACAGTCAAGGACTACATCATGAACCCTAAGCCCAGTGGATACAGGAGTTATCACATGATAGTTTCTCTGCCGGTATATCTGTCCGACAGGATTGTTAACGTTAAGGTTGAGATACAGATCAGAACTGTTGCAATGGATTTCTGGGCATCTTTAGAGCATAAAATTCAATATAAGTTTGAGGGTAAAGCTCCGACTCATATAAATTCTGAGCTGCACGAATGTGCCAAGATGGTTGCAAGCCTCGACGCGAGAATGCTGTCTCTTAATGAGGAAATTCTGGCACTTGGGGGAAAATGAAGATTAATGGGCGAAGCACTTGCTGCTGAGTGCGTAAGAAAATGAATTGGCCTTTTTGAGTCAAGACTCGGAAATGCATTACATTTCCGAGAAACAGCGCGAAGCACTTGCTGCTGAGTGCGTAAGAAAATGATTCAGGAGTTGACCAAGCCTCGACGAAGTCGACTTTATTGCTTGGTCAATCATTAATGGGCGAAGCCCATTAATGAGGAGTGGGTAGATACAGTCGCCCGCACCTACCCTATTATGAAAAAATCTATCTTTCGTTTGTCAGTAGCCGTATTGCTTTCGGCTATGTAAATACTATACAATTTAATTATTAACAAATTATGAACAAAGAATGAACGAATAGTAAAATTGTACAATAAACGATAAAACGTAGCTATAAACTTGTTAATATTGCATAAAAACTGTACAATGTCATTGTTGCTAATTTTGCGCACGCTGCGAAATGGGGAAATTACTGAATAATAAGCCGCGTAGGCGCTTTGCTGGGAGGAATATTAAAGTGGAGAACTTCATGAACAAGCTTGCTGAGAAGATCAGCGCACAGGATATCATCAGAGCCAATTCACAGGCGGAGGCTGCAGAAGCGCAGCGAATCAAGCAGGAGGCTGAGCATTATAGGCAGCAGCTTGAAGAAATCAAGCAGGCTTCTGTAGAATACAAGGCTATTCTTGAAGAAATGAGAAATGATTCTGATGATTATAAGAATCAGCTCAAAGAGATGCAGGAAGATTACAAAGCATACAAGCAGAAACTTGAAGAGAGTGATACCAAGATTCATGATGTAGGTGTTCAGGTATATAGAAATGTTCAGGCCGTTATTGAAAAGAGCCAGAATAAGAGTAAGGAAGATATTAAGGATCTGCAGAACAGACTTGAGACTTTACAGGTATCTGTAGAGACCAAGAATAGTGCACTTTTACCACTAACAATTATTACCATGGTTCTTGTAATTGCAGATTTGGTATTTAATATTCTCCGTTTTCTTGGTATCATCTAAAGAACGGCTTTTATACGTATATTATGTTAGAAAGATTTTTTGATTTATGGGTTTGAGTAATACTGTTTTTAGAAACAAGATTAAAATATGGTTTTTACATTCATCCTTGGTGATCATTGCTGTGTGGATTTTATTCATGCCAAGCCTGGTTAAGTATCAAAGAGGTGGAAATAACATTTTCAAGGTCATATTGAACGGCACAGAGGTTGGCACTGTAGAATCCAGAAATGATGCATATAGTGCTCTTAGAATCGCCAGAAAGGCAATATCTGACAGCACAGATGAACTGACTCTTGCTACATCCAACATTTCGGTCGAAGGCAGCAATGTAATCTGGGGAACTGTTGAGTCTCCAAATGTTGTAGCAGACAGAATGAAGGCTGTTCTTGATAATAACAAGAAGAGCACGCTCAACAGAGCTTATTCCATTAAGATCAATGAGTTTGCGGTAAATCTTGCCAGTATAGATGAGGTAATGGAGCTCTTAGAGACAGCTCTTTCTCACTACGATACTGAGGATCAGTATGATGTTAAGCTTGTAATGGATCCGGGCAGAGAGGTTAATGTTCTGACTACCCTTGTTCAGAGTAAGGAAGAAGTTAAAAGAGAAGAGGAGCAGGCCCAGACCAGTATGCCTGAGGCAGGCTTTTTTGAAACCATTTCTCAGATTGTAAATGAAGCAACACCACTTGCTTATGACAAGGACTTTAGTGATTACAAGCTGGGACTTCAATCTATAGATTTTGCAGACAAGGTTGAGATAGTAGAAAGCTATCTTCCTTCTGAAGAGCTCACAGATTTATCTACAGCTATCGATGAAGTGACCAAGGATAAAGAGACCAATCAGATATATGAAGTTAAATCAGGCGATACTCTTAGTTCAATCGCGCTTGAGTATAATCTTACTGTTGCAGATCTTATAGCTATGAATGAGTCTCTTACCGACGAGTTTACCAGAATCCGTACTGAAGATGAGCTTATTGTCACAGTTCCTGAACCTGAACTTTCGGTAGAGTATACTGTACAGGATTACTACGAGGAAGATTATGAAGCTGAAGTTCAGTATATCGATAATGATTCGTGGTATACTACTCAGTCCAAGGTTATACAGGAACCGTCAGCAGGTCATCGTAAGGTAGTTGCGCTTGTAAGTTACACAGATAATAGTGAAGTTTCAAGAGAAATAGAAAAAGAGGAAGTTACTTACCCTGCTGTTCCTAAGATTGTAGAAAAAGGAACAATAGTGCCTCCAACATATATTAAGCCTATTTCCGGCGGAAGACTGACTTCGGGATTTGGACGCAGAAGTGCGCCAAAGAAGGGAGCAAGTACTTACCACAAGGGTGTCGATTGGGCTACACCTGTCGGAACAGCTGTTGTTGCATCTTCTTCCGGAACTGTAACACGTGCCGGATGGGGAAGCGGATATGGATACTGTGTTTATATCAGACATGCAGATGGCAGAGAAACACGATATGGCCATCTTTCCAAAGTTCTTGTTTCTGTTGGGCAGAAAGTTTCACAGGGACAGAAGATTGCTTTGTCCGGAAATACAGGTGTTTCAACCGGACCGCACCTTCACTTTGAAATTTTGATCAATGGATCACAGGTTAATCCGCTTAATTATTTGAATTAAAACAAAATAAGTTGTATGCTTTTTATTGGGTAAATGCAACAAGTTTTACAAATGAGTATGTTTGTGATATAACTAATGTTTGTTTGACTATAAATTGATACGGATGCAACAGAGAGGTTGCTTATGGAAAAATATGTAATAAAGGGCGGCAATCCACTTGTAGGTGAAGTGGAGATTGGTGGCGCCAAAAATGCTGCTTTGGCTATTCTGGCAGCAGCTACCATGACTGATGAGACCGTCTATATAGATAATATGCCTGATGAATCAGATACTAATGCGATGCTTCAGGCTATAGCGAGTACTGGAGCACATGTAGACAGAGTAGACAGACATTCTGTCAAGATCAATGCTTCTGCAGTACGCAATTATACAATCGAAGATTACATTAAGAAGATTCGAGCATCATATTATCTTCTTGGAGCTTTTCTTGGTAAATACAAGCAGGCAGGAGTTGTTCTTCCGAGCGGATGCAATATCGGGCTTCGTCCTATTGACCAGCATATTAAGGGATTCACTGCTCTTGGCGCTACAGTTAATATTGAGCATGGCATTATTGATGCACATGCTGATGCACTTGTTGGAAGTCATATTTATCTTGATGTAGTGAGTGTTGGAGCTACTATCAACATTATGATGGCGGCTACTATGGCAGAAGGTAAGACTATTATCGAGAATGCAGCCAAGGAGCCTCATGTAGTTGATTTTGCAAACTTCCTCAACAGTATGGGTGCTAATATCAAGGGCGCAGGTACTGATGTTATCAGGATCAAGGGCGTTGAGAGACTTCATGGAACGGAATATACTATTATTCCCGATCAGATTGAGGCAGGAACCTTTATGCTTGCAGCGGCTGCTACCAAGGGAGATATAACTGTCAAGAATGTTATCCCCAAGCATCTGGAATCAATCAGTGCCAAGCTTATTGAGATGGGATGTCAGGTTCACGAGTCAGATGATGCAGTTAGAGTAGTGGCGACCAGACGACTTCAGAATACTCATGTCAAGACACTTCCATATCCTGGATATCCGACAGATATGCAGCCACAGATTACAGTTGCACTTGGACTTGCAAGTGGTATCAGTATTGTAACAGAGAGTATTTTTGAGAATAGATTCAAATACGTAGATGAGCTTACCAGAATGGGAGCTTGTATCAAGGTTGAAGGTAGCACTGCTATTATTGAGGGTGTGGACAAATATACAGGAGCTGTAGTTTCAGCACCTGACCTTAGAGCAGGAGCTGCACTTGTAATTGCGGCGCTTACTGCAGAAGGTTATTCTACTGTTGAAGATATCAAATACATTGAGAGAGGCTATGAAGATTTCGATCAGAAGATTAGAGATCTTGGTGGTATTATCGAGAAGGTTGATTCTGACAGAGACGAACAGAAATTTAAAATGAAACATGCATAAATAAAGAATAATAAACCTGCTAATTGTCATATGACAGTTAGCAGGTTTTTAGCTTACAATAATTCTTTAATATAAACACCAGGGCATTTACTAAGGTCAATGTAATCATCGCCGATTTTGATTGTCGGTTTAGCAAGAAAAGTCTTGTTTATGAAAACTATTTCTCCGATTTCGCCTGTGTTAAGCCTTACAGTTGACTGCAGATATGTATTGACAATGTTTTGCAAAAAGCAGATGATCATCTCTGCATCGTATTTCTGAAGACCTTCATCCTCAAGAGTCTGAAGCGCTATAAACGGGCACATTGCCTTGCGATAGTATCTGGCACTTGTCATGGCATCATACACGTCGGCAATTGCAACAATCTTGGCAAATTTATCTATCTGAGGAGCTGTTAATTTGGAGGGATAGCCGGATCCATCACATCTTTCATGGTGCATAAGCGCAGCATTTTTGACATGTACACTTATGTCCAGAGTTTTGATGGCATCATATCCTTTCTGAGGATGAGTCCTCATTATTGCGAGTTCTTCGGGATTTAGCTTTCCGGGCTTGGTAACTATTTCCTCCGGTATACATATTTTGCCAATATCATGAAAGAGTCCTGATAATGTGACTGTTTCAATCTCTTCATCACTCCATCTGAGCCATCGGGCGAGGATGTTAGATGAAAGAGCAACATTGATGCAGTGTGTATAAGTGGCATCATCGTAGTCCCTGAGATTATTGAGCATAATGAATACATCGGAAGTGGTCTTGCCCTTTTTAAGAAGACTGTACACGGGAGATAGCAGCAAATCTGTGTCTATTGCGGTGTTGCCAGCAACAATGTCTTTCATTGCATTTTCGAATTTATGTGCACAAAGCTCGAAGTCATGCTTGAAAGATTTGAACTCAGGTGATCTGCGAAGACGTTCAGAAGATGTGAGTCCGACATACTCCGGATCATCGGGATCTAAATAGATACTTTCATCTTCAACTTCTACTTCATATATTGAATAGAAGGTAAGCTTTGCAATCGCAGCCTCATCAAGGACTACTCCTTTATTTAAAATTATATTAAGATTTTCGGTGACTACTTTTGAAGCAAGAACCATGCCGGGAAGTAGATCTTTGGTAAAAATCTTTTTCATATTCACTCCGTTATTGCGCGCAAAAAAGCACGCTAAGATAATTCATATTATATTTTAGCGATATGGTGTTGACAAGTGGAGTAGGAAAAGCATAATATAAATTTTATAAAATATAATTCTTCGGGGCAGGGTGAAAATCCCAACCGGCGGTATAGTCCGCGACCCACTTAAGTGGCTGATTTGGTGCAATTCCAAAACCGACAGTAGAGTCTGGATGAGAGAAGAATGCGAAATATTATTATTTTGTGGTAGCCCCGGGTCTAGGTATTGCAGACTTGGAGCTTTTTCTTTTCCCTTGAATTCCAAACCCGATGGAGAAAAGGAGAAAAAATGAAAGAAACACAGACACTTTTTGACACGATCAGGGGAAACCTTGGTACATTCCTGGCACTTGTCCTACTGGTTGTAGGAGCTATTGCTATTACAGTAGTTGTTGAGAAGATTGCAAGCAAGAGGGAAAAAGAGAGAACCGGAAGAAGCGAGGAAATGTTCAGCATCAGGAGAGTGGCCATTATCGGCGTATTCTCTGCTATAGCATTTGTTCTTATGTTTCTGGAGTTTCCGCTTCCATTTGCACCATCTTTTTATAAGTTTGATTTTAGTGATATTCCAGCGCTTATCGGTGGATTTGCTGCCGGTCCGATGGTTGGCGTGATGATTGAGTTTATCAAGGTAGCGCTTAACATTATCATTCAGGGAACAACATCAGGATTTGTTGGTGAAATTGCTAACTTTGTTGTTGGTGCTGCCTTTATTCTTCCTGCAACTATCATCTACAGATTCAAGAAAACCAGAAAGGTTGCACTTATCAGCTGCCTTGTAGGAACACTTACAATTGCTATTGTAGGCTCCACACTTAATGCTTTCTTCCTTCTTCCTGCTTATGCAATAATGTTTGGAAGCGGCATTGATGCATTTATTGAAATGGGAGCAGCAATCAACCCGGCTATTTCTAATGTATTTACATTCTGTTTATTTGCAGTTGCACCATTTAACCTTGTTAAGGGAGTTGCGGATTCAGCCATCACATTCCTTGTATATAAGCAGCTCAGCCCAATCCTTAAGGCTGATCAGATGGCAGTTCCCAAGAAGGTAGCAAACAACGAAGCTTGAGCCTTCGATCGAGAGTGGGAGATAATTAGAATATTTGACTTACAGATAAGGCGTCCTTGATGGGCGCCTTTTTCATCGCCTTTTTTATAAGAAGTCAGAGTATAGTGTTTTGTGGTATACTACAAGTGGAAAAATAGTTTTTTAGCGAGGTTTGTATGGAAATTGTAACTAAGCATGAGACATTCAGCGCGCAGGAAACCTTTGAAATAGGCAGAAGAATAGGAGAGAACGCCCAACCGGGAATGGTTTATACACTTGTTGGGGACCTTGGTGTCGGCAAAACCGTGCTGACGCAGGGAGTTGCGAAGGGACTAGGTATTACGGGACCTGTCAGCAGCCCTACTTTTACGATATTACAGGTGTATGATGAGGGCAGAATACCTTTCTATCATTTTGATGTCTACAGAATTGGTGATGTAAGCGAGATGGATGAGATAGGCTATGAGGACTATTTCTATGGAGATGGAATCTGCTTTGTTGAGTGGGCCAATCTTATAGAAGAACTATTGCCTGAACATTATACTGAAATTGTTATAGAGAAGAATCTGGAAAAAGGTTTTGACTATCGTTTGATAACCATGACCAAGAAATAAATAATAGATAAGAGTTGAGTATGAAAATATTAGGAATTGATACATCTGGACTTGTGGGAGCTGTGGCTGTTGCAGATGGCGATATGCTTGTTTCCCAGTTCTCAATCCAGTACAAAACAACACATTCAGAGATTTTAATGCCTATGATGGAAGACATCAGAAGAAAGATCAATCTTGATCTGTCAACCATCGATGCGATAGCTGTGGCTAAGGGACCGGGGTCTTTTACCGGGCTTCGTATAGGAAGCGCAACAGCCAAGGGACTTGCACTTGCACTTGATAAGCCGATCATTCCTATTCCTACAGTTGACGCAATTGCATATAATCTCTACGGAGTTGAGAAAATCATATGTCCTATGATGGATGCCAAGAGGAAACAGGTCTATACCGGCCTTTATACCTTTGTGCCCAATACACCTGAAGGAAAGAGTTTCGAGAGAACCTTTGATATGCAGGTTATTCATGAGCAGTTTGCTACATCAATAGAGGATATTGTAGAACGGATCAATGAAATAGGTAAGCCTGTAGTCCTTTTGGGAGACGGAATTCCGGCGTACCACGATGAGCTTGAGAAACTTCTCAAGGTGCCGTATTCTATTGCACCTATGCATCAGAACAGGCAGAGTGGAGCAGCCCTTGTGGCGCTCGCAATGCAGTATGCGGCTCAGGGACGCATGATTTCCGGTGACGAGTTTGCCCCTGAGTACCTGAGATTATCCCAGGCTGAGAGAGAGGCTCAAGAGAAGGATAGCGGGAAGATAGCAGAAGATAGGGAAAAGAGAAAGCTCGAATCGCGTAAAACTCCGGGAATTGTCAGGATCAGGCCTATGACTGCTGAGGATATTGATGATGCAGCTCTTTTGGAAAAAGAGAACCTTGGCAAGGAGGCATGGAATGGCAAGCAGCTCCTCGATGCACTTACAAGGGATGACACTTTTTATCTTGTGGCTGAGAAAGCCGGAAGAGTTGTCGGAATGTGCGGAGTACAGAATATTTCCGGAGACGGTGAAGTTACAAATGTCTCAGTTGCAAGAGATTGTCGCGGAGAAGGAATTGGCTACAAGATGCTCAAACAACTCCTTGAAAGAGGCAAAGGAATAGGCATCAAGGATTATACACTGGAAGTAAGAGCCGGTAATGAGCATGCCATAAGGCTTTATGAGAGGCTTGGCTTTAAGAGCGAAGGACTTCGCCCCGGATTTTATGACGAGCCCAAGGAGGATGCTGCGATTTATTGGAAGCGTCTTGAACAGGAACAGTAATAGGATTTATTAGTAAGGAAAATAAGATTTATGATAGATGTTTGTTTACTTGGAACCGGCGGAATGATGCCGCTTCCAAACCGATATCTCACTTCACTTATGGTGAGATACAACGGAAAATGTGTACTTATAGACTGTGGAGAAGCTACCCAGATAGCAATGAAAAAGAAGGGGCTAAGCTCCAAGCCTATTGATGTTATCTGCTTTACTCATTTTCATGCTGATCACGTAAGTGGTTTGCCGGGAATGCTTCTTACAATGGGAAATGCAGAGAGGACGGAACCTCTTTTGATAGTTGGACCCAAGGGAGTCGAGAGAATAGTTAATGCACTCAGGGTTATTGCACCTGAACTTCCTTTCGAAATTAAGTTTAAAGAACTGACTACGGATGAGGAAACCTTTGAAATAGAGGGAATGCCTGGCTTTTCAGTTACTGCATTTAAGGTTAATCACAATATTACCTGTTATGGCTATAGCATGAGCCTTAAGAGACAGGGTAAATTTAATGTTGAAGCTGCGATGGCTGCAGGAATCGACAAACGTTACTGGAATGGCCTTCAGAAGGGAGAAACATATACTCTTGAGGATGGCAGGGTAATTACTCCTGACATGGTCCTTGGGGACGCCAGAAAGGGTATTAAGCTCACATATACTACTGATACAAGACCTACAGACAGTATTGTACGTAACGCGGCAGAGTCAGATCTTTTCATCTGCGAGGGAATGTATGGCGAGCCTGATAAGCAGGCCAAGGCCAGAGAATATAAGCATATGACGTTTTACGAGGCTGCCAAAATGGCGAGGGATGCAAGGGTGAAAGAGATGTGGCTTACTCACTACAGCCCGTCACTTGTAAATCCTTCTGAGTTTTTACCTGATACCAGAAAGATATTTGCAAATACCAAGGCAGCCAAGGATGGAAGAAGCGTAGAACTTAGATTTGAGGACTAATGATTTTATGAGGGTGGTGTCGTTATGTCTTTTGATGAGGAAGAAAGATTGACGGCAGAAAAGAGGGGAAATGGAAGAAAGTACAAAGTCAGCTATAATAAAATCGATTGTATTATGCCTTCTTGGTGCTGTTTTTGTTGGAGGCATCTTTTTGGTGATTGTCAGAAATAAAAAGCCCAAGACCGGGGATGACTATGTGCTTACCGTTGTTGACGGAATTACAACGACGGATCTGGATAAGAAATATCCATCAGACGGAATACAGGTTGTTGAGCTGTACACCAAGATTTTGCAGGTTCTGTATAAAGAGACTTACACGGAGAAGCAGGAGGATGACATGCTTAAGGTTCTCAGGGGCCTTATGGATGAGGATTTTCTTGCGCAGAATGCGAATTTTGAAGGTGTGATGAAGCTTGATGTTAAGCAGAAAAGGGATGAGGATTATTCAATTCCTCTTTATACTGTTATTACCAGAGATCCGGTTATCAGGGAACTTGACGGCAAGAAGACCCAGATGATCGAGTGTAAGATATTGTTAAGGCATGGCACTGTAGGCAGCAACTATATTTACCAGTTCATTTTGAGAAAAGATGATGAAGGCAAATGGAAGATATTTGGCTGGGCAGTGAAACCAGAGGAAGAATAGAATGGAAATCAATAAAAATGTAGAAGAAGATGGCGTTATTTTCATGTCCATCAAGGATAAAGAAAACGCTATAGAAGATCAGAACGAAGACAAAAAGAATGATGAAGATGTAACAATTCTTGCTATAGAGAGTTCTTGTGATGAGACTGCAGCTGCTGTTGTAAGAAATGGAAGAGAAGTTTTGTCAAATATCATTTCTTCACAGATAGCTCTGCATACTATTTATGGCGGCGTAGTTCCGGAGATTGCATCAAGGAAACATGTTGAAAAGATGAATGGATGCATCAGGGCAGCTCTTTCGGAAGCGGGCAAGACTCTTGATGATATTGATGCTGTGGCTGTTACTTATGGGCCCGGGCTTGTCGGAGCTCTTTTGGTAGGAGTATCTGAGGCCAAGGCTATCTCTTTTGCTACAGGTAAGCCTCTTATCGGAGTGCATCACATTGAAGGCCATATCAGCGCTAACTTTATTGAGAACAAGGATCTTGAACCTCCGTTTGTGTGCCTTGTTGTTTCCGGCGGGCATTCACATCTTGTCGTTGTTAAAGATTATGGCGAATATGAGATCATCGGACAGACCAGAGATGATGCGGCAGGAGAAGCTTTTGATAAAGTTGCAAGAGCTATAGGGCTAGGATATCCAGGAGGCCCCAAGATTGATAAGGCTGCCAAAGAAGGAAATCCTGATGCTTTTACTTTCCCACAGGCGCAGATCCCGGATGCGGAATACGATTTTTCTTTTAGCGGATTAAAATCATCAGTACTTAACTATATCAATCAGGCTAAAATGCAGGGACAGGAGCTTGACCAGAATGATGTTGCTGCTTCTTTCCAAAAAGCGGTAGTTGAAGTTCTTGTCGGACATGCGATCAAGGCCTGTAAGGAATATGGCTATGATAAGCTTGCTATTGCGGGAGGTGTTGCCTCTAATTCAGGCCTTCGTGAACTCATGGAAAAAGAGTGTGCGGCAAATAAAATCAAATTCTATAGGCCGTCACCTGTTCTTTGTACAGATAATGCGGCTATGATTGGTGCTGCAGCATATTATGAGTACAAAAAAGGTGTGAGATTCGGGCTTGATATGAATGCTGTTCCAAATCTTCCTCTTGGGGACAGGGAGAGGAAGTTCCACGGAAGAGGATAAACTGATTGCATGATGAATTAAGTGTATAACCTTATAAGCGGGGCGATACAAGCATTTTTAGAAGTGCAATCCTGGAGGAATTATCATGAAAACCGTTGCTATTGTTCTTGCAGCCGGAAGCGGCAGCAGGATGAAGTCGGATGTTAAAAAGCAATATATGGAAATTGGTGGGAAACCGCTTATATACTACTCTTTAAAGGCTTTTGAGGAAAGTATTATTGATGACATTGTCCTTGTGGTTTCAAGGGGCGATGAGGAATATGTCCGAAATGAAATTGTGGATAAGTATCATTTCGATAAAGTTACAGCAATTGTTGAGGGCGGCTTGTACCGTTATCACAGTGTGAGAAGAGGGCTTATGGCAGCAGCTCCTGATTGTGACTATGCTTTCATTCACGATGGTGCAAGGCCGTTTGTTAATGATGAAATAATCATGAGGGCATTACATGCAGTCAGGGAGTATGGAGCCTGTGTTGTTGGTATGCCTGTTAAAGATACAATAAAGATTTCTGATGATGAGGGTTTTGCCAGGGAGACTCCGGACAGGGCTCATACATGGATGATCCAGACTCCACAGGTCTTTTCCTATAAGATGATACTGGAACTCTATCAAAAACTTGACCGCGTGGAGGAAGATCTGATGGCCAAAGGCGTCAATATAACTGATGATGCGATGGTTGTCGAATACTTTACCGACAAGAAGGTCAAGCTTGTAGAGGGTTCATATACAAATATTAAGATTACAACACCGGAGGATATTCCTACTGCAGAAGCAATTCTGAGGAATAGATGATATGGGGGACATAAAGAGAAGAGTCTGCATGATCGTTCAGCAAAGAGATGTTAAGGGCGGAATTGCAGCAGTTACTAACGGATATTATAACAGCAGAATAGAGAAAGACTACGAAATGCGCTATGTTGAGTCATATTGTGATACTTCTAAGGTCAGAATGGTACTCAAAGCGCTTTTTGCTTATTGGGAATTTCGGAAAGTCCTTGATGAATTTAAGCCGGAGCTTGTGCATATTCATTCTTCTTTCGGAGGAAGCTTTTACAGGATGCAGCCGTTTATTTATATGGCGGGCAAAAGAGGTATTCCTGTTCTCGACCACTGTCATGGAGCTGACTTCGAAACTTTTTATGTCAATGCTTCTGATAAGAAAAAAGCTCGCATAAAGGAAGTTTTTGGGCGTTTTACGAAAGTTATTGTGCTTTCGGATGAATGGCGAGAAAGATTAAGTGCTTTTTTACCCAAAGATAAAATGACTGTCATAAATAATTATTGTAAGCCTCAGCCTCAAAATGAGGTGGAAACTGCTTGTGATGGCAGATTTTCCGGGAAACAGGTGCTTTTTTTGGGAGAACTCGGACAGCGTAAAGGCGGATATGATTTTGCAGGAATAGTTGAGAATACTGTAAAAAAATGTCCTGATGTCAGGTTTGTCTTTGCGGGAAGCGGATCCAAAGAAGATGAGAACAGGATAAAAGAAATGCTGGAGCAAAAGGGACTATCAGAGAAATGTCTTTTCCCGGGGTGGGTTCGGGATGAAGCGAAAGACAGACTTTTGCAGGAATCTGCTGTGTTTATGCTTCCGTCCTATCAGGAGGGGCTGCCAATGGCTATCCTTGATGCTATGGCTTACGGCCTTCCTGTAGTTTCTACTTATGTGGGCGGAATTCCGCAGCTCATAAATAACGGAGTAAATGGTTATCTGGCTCAGCCTGGAGACTGCGAGGCTATTGCTGATGGGATATGCTGTATTCTTGATAATGCGGATGTCTATAAGAAACTTTCGGAAGAGAGCTATAAAACTGCCAAAGATGAATTTGGATTTGAAGCTCATCTTGATAAGCTAGAAGCTGTGTATGATGAGATACTCGGAATAAGTGGGAAATAAGCTTCTTGTAAGTAATACATTTAAACACTGCAGAAGTATATTGTGTATTGTTGATGGAGTTGAAAAAAAGCGGGGATAGGATATGCGTTCACCAGTATTGTATATTAAAAATATGTTAGGGATTGCTGCAAGAAAAATAAGATTTGGCAGCAGATTTAGTGCCGGAGCAATTCAGACATTTGATCATCTTCATACGGAAATATATGGGAATGGCTCTATCAAGATGGGCTCTTATAATCAGAATAGAGGAAATCTCTATCTTGTTGCGCAAAATGGAACCCTTGAGATCGGAAACCATTGCTTTTTTAATACAGGCTGCTGTCTGACTGCACTTGAGAGTATTAAGATAGGTGATAATTGTAAGTTTGGAAACAATCTTGTAGTTGTAGATCATGATCATAATTATAAAAAAATAGGTGATGCAGAGTTTATTTCAAGTAAAATCGTGATTGGAAACAATGTTTGGGTTGGAGCCAACGTGACTATTCTAAGAGGTACTACAATCGGCGACGATTGCGTTATTGGTGCGGGTTGCGTCATAAAAGGCAATATAGAACCTAAATCAAAAATCGTTCAAAAAAGATGAAAATATAATTTTTTAAAAAAATTTGAAAAACATGCTTGACATGTATGGTGGGCTTTGGTAGTATATATCTTGCGCTGCGGTGAGCGACACAGACACTCACACAGAGCGAATCTTATTTTAATAATAAGACACTCGGAGCGATATCGAAGCGGTCATAACGAGGCGGTCTTGAAAACCGTTTGGCGGCAACGCCACAAGGGTTCGAATCCCTTTCG
>JAEEGL017307900.1_pt1 | contig 21183 bp, 18 predicted proteins | sample 9134231 | NCBI WGS metagenome assembly JAEEGL01 (sample SAMN16246548, study PRJNA631951) | gut metagenome | biome: gut microbiome; feature: rumen; material: fiber-attached | host: Bos | place: Iran: Karaj | collected 2018-10 | reverse complement strand
TGCGAAAAACCACCTTATCCGCTTACATACGGCAATCCTTAACATATGGTTTTTGCGGGCGGTCATGCCCGCCCCTACGAAGAAACCGTAAGTAAATTCAAATCCAACACGTAAATCGTTACGACGGCGTGTTCCGGCAACAAATAACCGAGCGCTAAATTCCAATTTTACGTCGTTTAAAAATTTGCCCCGTTCCAGCCCCAGTCTGTGTAACCGGTGTATTTTACATAGACGCGGTCGGGGGAGACGCCGAGCTCTTTCTGCAGCAGGTCGCACAGCGCGGCAGTCATTTTTTCGCTGGCGGGCTTTGAAATGCTGCCCAGCAGGTCCACCTCCACCATGGCGGTGTCGGCGCTGTCGTCCCCGCGGAACCACATACGGTTGTCGTCTTCCACGGCAACCATCAGCCATTGCTCGGTTTTTCCCGGGAAGCACTCAATGGCCTTGCCGAAGCCGGCCTTCAACGCCTGCGCTTTTGCGGCGTCCACCTTCGCGGTGGTGGTCAGTTTGATATAGGGCATAATCGTTCCTCCTTTTTATCTTTGGTTCAATTATATGTTATCCGCGGCGAAAGTGCAAGCAAAAAAACTTGTTTTCGTTATCTGTTTATGGTATCATAAACGGGATTTCACTTCCGGAGGATCATATAATGAACGAAAAAGAGATCGGCGAGCTGCGCCGCCACCTGCGGGCGGACCGCTGCGCCGTGGCGGCCCTTTACGGCTGCCTTGTGAATGAAAAAAGAGAGATCGTAACGGCCTTCCGCCAATCCTTCGCGCAGGTCCCGCGGGAGGATACCGAGGCCGTGCTCACCGTGATGCGCAAGGCGCTTTCCGGCACAGAGGGCAAAAATCTGGTGTCGCTGCAGTTTACGCCGCAGCAGGTGATGGACAGCGACGAGCACCGCATGTTTTCCGCGCTGCGCAAAGACGGCGAACAGGGCGACGCCGCCGTGCAGGCGCTGTTTGAGCAGACCGCCGCCGCGCTGGCGATGGACGGTTCTTATATGATCCTGCTGATCCGCGATGCTTACGACGTGCCGTACGTAGGGCGGGACGGCGCGCCGGGCGAAAGCACGGACGTGTTCAGCTACTGCCTGTGCGCCGTATGCCCGCTCAAAGAGACCCGCCCCGCGCTGGGCTTCTTCCCGGGCGAGAACGCGCTGAAAACGCTGGTCGCCAACCACGTGCTGTCCGCCCCGGAGCTGGGCTTCCTGTTCCCAAGTTTTGACGACCGCGCCGCCAACATTTACGACGTGCTCTACTACACGAAGAGCGCGTGGGAGAACCACCCGGAGTTCATCGAGGCGGTGCCGCGTACCGCCGTGCCGATGCCCGCCGACGAGCAGAAAGAGACGCTGCAGGGCATTCTGGAGGATACGCTTTCTGAAGAATGCAGCCTGAAGGTGGCGATGGAGCTCAGAGACGCCATCTGCGAGCAGCTTGCCGAGGCGAAGGAGACCCGCGCCGAGGAGCCGCCCGTCGTCACGAAAAGCGACGTGAGCCGCGTGCTGCGTTCCGGCGGGGTAGGGGACGAGCGCATACAGGCCTTCGAAGAAAAGTACGACGAGGCCTTCGGTTCTGCCGCCCTGCCGCCGAAAAACCTTGTGAACCCGCGCGCCATCGAGGTCACCACGCCGGACGTGCAGATCAAGGTGAATTCCGACCGCTCAGATCTCATCAGCACGCGCACCATAGAGGGCGTGCGCTATATTCTGATCCGCGCCGAAAACGGCGTTGAGGTGAGCGGTATGAACGTGAACATCCCGGTGGAATAATAAAACCCGCGCCGGTGCGGTCTTCCCGTGCCGGAACGGCATCCCGGGCAAACATATCGTTGATTTTTACCGTTCGGTATGGTATATTGGTAGTATAAAAATAAAGAGGAGGTCGTTTTATTTTGGAACTCACAAGAGAACAGCAGGCGCTGCTGGACGGCGCTAAAGGGCCGACCATGGCCAAGGTGATGAAAACGCTCGTGCAGTACGGCGAGGTGTTCGGCGCCGAAAAAATGGTGCCGGTCACCGGGGAATACGGCCATCTGGTGCTGAGCTTCGGCCTCACCTTTTTGGGGCCGGTGTTCGATCTGTACCAGAAGCTGATCGACGAAGGCTGCCTTGCCGGGCAGAAATTCACCTGCGACCCGCGCCCCTACGATAAAAACGTGCCGCAGAGCGCGCTGCAGAAAACGGTGGCAAAATTTGTGTTCGGCAAGCAGGCGCGTTACGAAAAACAGCTGGAGGAGCTGGGGCTGCTGAACGAGGATTCCTACACCTGCACCTGCTATCTCGATGAGATCGGCAACACGCCCAAAGAGGGCGACGTGCTCTCGTGGGCGGAATCCAGCGCCGTGGTGTACGCCAACAGCGTGCTGGGCGCAAGGTGCAACCGCAATTCCGGCATCATCGAGCTGTTCGGCTCCGTGGCAGGGTTCGTGCCCTATTTCGGTTTCCTAACCGATGAAGGCCGCAAGGCGGACTGGATCGTGGAGCTGAAAACCACGAAGCTGCCCGACGCGCAGATCCTGGGCTCCGCCATCGGCATGAAGGTGATGGAAGACGTGCCCTACGTAAAGGGCCTCGATAAGTACCTCGGCACGGAGCTCACCGACGCCGCAAAGACCTACCTTAAAGATTTCGGCGCGGCGACCGCCTCCAACGGCGCGGTGGGCCTCTACCACATCGAAAACCTCACGCCCGAGGCCAAGGCGCAGGGCGAAGCGCTGATCAGAGAGAAAGCGAAGGTGTACGTGATCGACGACGCCGAACTCAAGCGCGTGAAGGACGGCTACCCCTGCGTATGGAAAGATCTGGACGCCAAGCCCAAAATGTGCTTCCTCGGCTGCCCACACATGACGCTGGAGCAGCTCATCGACTGGACGCAGAAGATCGAAGCCGCGCTGAAGGAAGCCGGCAACGAAAAGGTTCTGGTGCCCACGGTGTTCACCACTTCCGCCGGCGTGCTCAAAGAGTTCAACCGGACCGTATATGCCGGCCGCCTCGCCAGAACGGGCGTGATTGTGAGCTATATCTGCCCGCTGATGTTTATGGATAACCCCCTGTGGCAGCACGAGCCGGTGATCACCAGCTCCAACAAGCTGCGTACCTACACCACCGCAAGGTTTTACGACAACGGCGAGATCTTAAACATCATCACGAAGGAGGGCAAATAAGATGAAGGAATTCAAGGGCCGCGTGATCGCCGCGGGCGAAGTGACCGCCGAGGCGGTCGTGACCAGGCAGGGCTTCAATACGCTGGCAAGCATGCAGATGATGTTCATCCAGAGCAAGACCAAATGCGTGGACCAGAGCAACCCCGATATCTATAAAAAGATCCTTATGGGCAAGGCGCTGTGCCTGCCCCAGACCATCGGCTCCACCACCGGCGGCATGTTCCTGTATTCCGCGGTGCAGAGCGGCAAGGCCCCCGCGTGCCTGCTGTTCTCGAAAGAGATCGATTCCCTCGCCGCCGCGGGCGCCGTGCTTGCGGACGTGTGGAGCGAGAACGCCAAAATGCCCACCGTGGACAAACTGGGCGATGAATTTTTAGAGTACGTGCAGGACGGCGATACGATCACCGTAAAGCCCGACGGCACCGTGATCGTGGACCGCTGAACCGCGCCCCATATGAAGAAAAGACAGGATGTTCTGCACCCTGTCTTTTTTATGTTTTTTGATATATTTTTTCCTGTTACCGCGAAGCCAGCCGGTCCAGCTCCAGCACGTTCTGGGTCACGCGGCCCATATCGTGGAACACAGGAGGTAAGCCTTTTTCCGCCAGCACGTCCTTCAGTGCGTTCATCAGCGAAAGGTCGTCGCTCTTCTGGGTCACCTGCACGATCAGCGAATCCCGGTGGGCGTACACCACCACGGCGCGTTCCACCGCCAGCATGCCCGGCGATACGCCGTCCAGCAGCGCGCGGGAGATCGGGTTCTGCCCGATCCTGCCCGGGTAAGTGAGAAAGATCGTACCGTTGGTGGTCAGCGTTTCCACGCCGCCCGGGGCGGTGAGGGCCTTGTTCACCGCAACGATGTCACCCATCGCGTCGATCTCGTCGCACTGACCGAGAATGAAGCTGTAGTTGGCGGCGGCGTTCTCGCGGGTGAGCTGCTTTTTCATGTCTGCGCGCAGCCTGCTGCACAGATCCTTCAGCGGCTGTTTGAGATCCTCGGCGGTCACGGGCAGCGGTACGTTATACGCCATATTGCCGAACGAGAACGTGTCGAACTGCTTGCGCGGGTCCGCCGTGAGCACCACCGAAACGGTCTTGTCGCCGATATCGTAGGCGCGCGCCACGGCCTCGGCAACGATGGCTGCCAGCAGCGGGCCGAAGGAGGTATCCAGCTCTTTGGTCTTCTTCAGAAACGCCTCGTTGCTGATTTCCAGATTCAGCAGGCGGCAGCTGGGGTCGTCGCGGTCGAACTGCTCCGGCGGCATGCGGAAGAGCTTTTCGTTGTCGATCAGGTTGATCGGGTCGCCGGGGCCTGCGAAGAAGGTGAGCGGGTCGCTGCGCTCGGTCTTGTCCATATCGTAATACGGGGCGGGGGAAATGCGAACGCCGTGTTTCGTAAACCTTCTCGAACCCGCGATGCGTACCCACGGGTAAACGCTCACCACGTAATTCCACAATACGGTGATCACGTAGGCGATCATGCCGCGGGCGTCCGTGATGCCATGGAACAGCGAAAGGGTAACGTGCTTTTCGCCGTACAGAAACACAAACAGGTAACCGTTGGTGCCGTCGTCGCCGTCGGTGCCGAAATAGAGCCGTTTGCCGTCGTCCGGCGCCAGCCTTACGGGCTTCAGGTTCTCTTCGTAGAACACGCGTCCGTCTTTGATCACGGGCCGCACCGATAATTCCGGGTAGCACTGCACCGCGCGGTTTGCCGCGGTCTGGAATTTTTGGAGGTCAATGGGCTTTCTCATATCGAACCGCACGCGGATGTCAAAGGTGGAACCCGCGCCGGAAAAAGCGCCGTAAAATATGGAATCGTATCTCGCGCCGCGGCGCAGACCGTCCGCGGGCTTCTCGGAATTGCTCATGGATACGCTCCTTTAATTACCGAATGCGGAAGAAAACAGTCCGCCGAAAAGATAGGCGCGCACGTTCGAGATGAAATTGTTCTCAACCGTGGGGTCGTTCAGCATGGCTTCCACGTAGGCGTAATCCTCCGTGTTCACCTTCGCGGTGTTATATCCGGTAAGGCGCAGGTCCACCAGCGTCTCGCCCTGGGCGGTCACCTTGCAGCCGGCGAACATGCCTTTGCTGATCTCGGCAGTCAGATCGATGGGCTCGGAGAACATCGACTTGAACTCGGCCAGAATGTCGTCCAGCTCCAGCGCGCGGATCAGGTCGTTCACGGTCACGCCGAGCAAACGGCATACGGAAGAAACCATCTCGGTCTTACCGAGGTAATCGATCACCTCGTCGGTCAGCACGCTCACGTTGATATGGAAGTGATAGGTCGCGTTTCTGCCGCTGCCTTCCTGCTGCACGCTCACGGCGGCGTCGCTCATGTAGTTCATCAGGAAGTCCGTCACCATATCGATCAGCCACTGGAAATCGGGCTTCGGCTGTTCTTCGCCGGAAGCGCCGTCCGCCCCGGTGGTATCTTCCTCACCGATCCGGTTGCTCACGAAGCCGTCGATCAGCTTGTTGAACAGCTCGGTCAGGTATTCCTGGTTCAGGCGTTCCTCTTCCACCAGCCGGTCGGGCAGCTCCTTCAGCTGCGTTGAGGCCTCGCGCAGCGAGCTCATCCAGTCGGGATCGTAAAAATCGGTCAGCCCGAGCTTCTGATACAGGTTCAGCCCGCTGATTACAACGTCCGCGCTGCTGTCGAGCACGTCGAACAGGTCGTTCAGGTCGATGCCCGAAACCGTGTTGCCTTGTACGATGATCAGACGGCCTTCGTTCAGGTAGATCACCTGGTCGTATACTTCTATCGCAATGCGGCTGTGCAGTACGTCTTCGCCCCATTCCACCGTACCGGTGGCGTCGCCGCCCTCCAGATCGCACTGGAAATCGCAGCTGTCGGTATCGAACACGGTTTTCTCAACGGCGTCAAGCACCGATACGGGCTCGCTCTTGTTGGCGTCGGCTTTGGCAAACCAACCGTCGTCAATTCCGTTGTTGCTCAGCATGGCGATCACCGCGCCCGCGATGCCCAGCACCAGAAGCACAACGATCATGATCGGTATCACAGGATTTATTTTGCGCTTTTTCACCGCCGTGCCGCTGCCGTCGGCAGAAATGTCCTCCGCTGCGGAAACGGGATCGTCCGCGGGCGGTTCGTCGCCCTTTGCCGGAGAAGTATACCCCACTTCTGCGGGCGGGTCCTGTTTTGTGGGCGGCACGAAGAAGGGTGCAGGCTGCGCCGCGCCGGCGCCTCTTGCACCGGTGCCTCTTGCGCTGTTGCCCTGCCCGCGCTGCGGCTGCTGCTCTTTGGACGGGCCGGAAAGGGGATTGCCGCAGGCGCCGCAGAACAGCGTGCCATCGGCACAGTTAGCACCGCATTTAGGACAATACATGATATTCGCTCCTTTACTGAATGAAAAAATCATTGCTTTTTTATTACAACATAATTCGGCGGGATTGTCAAGAAAAATCCGAATCTGTGCGCTTACATCTTACCCTTTTCCCCGCAGGAGAAAAAAAGGGGGAAAGAGGGGGAATGAAGGAATGAAGAAATGAAGAAATGAAGGAATGGGAAGGGCGGGCAGGTGAAAAAACCGGAGGCGGCGGGCTGCCGTCTCCGGTGCGGTCATTCTTCAATCAGTCCGCCGATACCTTTACGCCGCCCCATTCCACCGCGGTAAAGCCGGTGCGGGCAAACGCGCTGAAGTGCTGCGCCGGGATCTCCACGGGCGCGTCAACGGGCTTATACGCCATAAACACGCGCAGAAGGCTGTCCGGCGCGGGGGTGATCTCAAGCCCCACAAGGTCGGTATACGTTTCCTTCTGGAACGAGATCAGGTTCCACGCGTTGTGCTGCATCCGGGGCAGCCAGTAGATGATGAATTCGTTGCGCTCTCTGGGCGAAAGGCCGATCTCGGTCAGGGTCTTTTCGAGGAAGGCCGCGGTATCGCCGCCCTTTACGCAGAAGCCCTCGTCAAAGGTGTAATCCGCCCTGCCTGCCAGCTCCCAGTAGAGGCAGCTGTACTGCTTTCCGTCGGTGCGGTCGGTGAGCGTGCCGTCCGGGGCGGCGGTCACCTTCCAGCCGGCGCCGTAGGCGGGGTAGGTGCACGAGAAGAACACGCCCTTCGCCAGCGTCAGGGTCACGTCCACGTCCGTCTCTTTTTCAGGGTAGAGGTAGAGCACCGGCTTGTCGCCCACGCCCTCATTGCGCTCCAGGTATTTATACAGCACGTAGCCGGTTTGGCCGTTGTAGGTCACGCGCACCCAGCCGTCCTGCACCGTTTCATCCTCACCGATCTCCACGATCTCCCGGTTCGGTATGGTGGTGATCAGCTCGGTCTCCCGGCTCGGCCCGCTGCGCATGTTCAGCGGCTCGTCGGCATATTCTCCGGTCACGGTCACGAAGTATTGGCCGGAACAAACGGTCTGTGCCGCGGTGGTCGCCGTTGCCGTTTCGTCGGGACCGGGGGTGGCGCGCAGAAAATCGCTGCGGATCCACCCCTCGGTGCCGTTCACGTAGCACAGCGTCCACCCGTTCACCGATTTCGTTTCCACCGTTACCTTCGTGTTGTTCGGCACTTTCGAGCCCGTCACGTTGAAATGTTCAATGCTGGGGCCGAGGCGCATTTTTACGTAGTTCTGCACGTCGGTATCTATGCAGTAGGCATAGGCGGTATACTGGTCCACGAAAAGGCTCGCGGCGGGTCGGTACAGTTCGTTCGCCGGGGCGTTCTCCCAGCCGGACGCCGCGGTTGCCGGGGCCGCGGTTGAAGCGGCCGTGGTCGAAGTTGCCGTGGTCGAAGTTGCCGTGATCACCACGGTCGTCGCGCCGTTCTGTAGTTCGGGATCGCTCTCCGGGTCCACCACCGGTATGGATACCGGCGCTGTGGTGATCACAACGGTGCCGGGTTCGCTGTTATCTTCCTTCGTGCTCCCGCCGCAGGCGGAAAGCGACAGTACCGTCAGCGCTGCAAGCAGCAGCGCGATCCATTTTTTCATACGCATAAGATCTCCCCGTTTCTGTTCGGTTTTTTATCATTGTAGCATACGTTCCGGCTTCATGCAAGCCGTATCCGCGAAAAAAACGCGCCCTGCGAAACGCTTTGAGCCCATTGACAAAGCCCGCTGTGATTTGATAAACTGAAAGCAGAAAAGGAGATGTGTAAATCATGAAAAACGACGTTATTTTTACCCGGGAAGAGCCGATGGTCGGCAGGCTTTCCGCCATCGTTACCGCGCCCTCCGGCTTCGATCCCGCCAAAGAGAAGCTGCCCGTGATCGTGTTCCTGCACGGCGCGGGTGAAAACGGCAGCGGCAGCGAGCTCGCCGTGCAGCGGGTGCGGGCCCACGGTATCCCGAAGTACTTCGGCGCGGACGCGGACTATAAAGGCCTTCGGGTGATCACCGTTTCGCCCCAGTGCCCCGAAGAGCTGGTATGGGACAACATCACCCTGCAGCTCAAGGATTTTCTTGACGCGGCGGTGGAAACCTTCGGCGGCGACAAAGACCGCATCGCCGTCACCGGCCTTTCGATGGGCGGCTTCGGCACGTGGAACATGCTTCTCACGTACCCCGGCTATTTCAAGTGCGCCGCGCCCATCTGCGGGGGCGGTGTGAGCTGGCGGTTCAACGAGCGCCACAGAGGCACGAAAATCAGGATCTACCACTCCGTGGACGACGATTCCGTGCCCTATATCTATTCCGTGCTGATGGCGCGTCAGGTACGTAACGCCGGGGGCGACGTGGAGTTCACCACTTACTGCGCCGAGGGCCACGGCTGCTGGGACCGCGCCTATGAAACCACCGATCTGATCGAATGGCTGGCCTCCGGCGGCGAAACGGCGTGATACGATGGAGATCCAAAGATTTTACCGCAAAACCGAATATCCCCACGTGAACGCCAAGCCGCCCCGGGCGTACTTCATCCCGTTTGAGAAAACGCAGGATCCCGCGGGCGAGCGGGAAGTTTCATCCCGCTTTCTGAGCCTGAACGGCGCGTGGGATTTCAGGTGGTTCCCCGATGTGGAATCGCTGGAACTGGAACAGCCCGGTTTTCCCGGCAGCGTGGAATGTACCGATACGCTTACCGTGCCCGGCTGCTGGCAGCTTGAGACCGACCGGGGCCGGGACGTGCCGAATTATATCAATCAGGATTACCCCTTCCCGGTGGATCCGCCCTATCTGCCGGACGCCATCCCCTGCGGCTTTTACCGCAGGCGCTTCACGCTGCCCAAGGCGGAGGATAAGCGGTATTTTATCAATTTCGACGGCGTTTCCTCCTGCTTCTACCTGTGGCTCAACGGCGTGTGGATCGGCTATTCGCAGGTGAGCCACAATAGCAGCGAATTCGAGGTCACCGACGCGCTGCAAAACGGCGAAAACACGGTGGAGGCGCTGGTGGTGAAGCACTGCACCGGCAGCTATATGGAAGATCAGGATTTCTTCCGTCTCTCCGGCATCTTCCGGGACGTGTATCTTCTCACCCGGGATGAAACGTTTATCCGGGATATCGACTGTATTCCCTCCGTGTCGGAAGATCTCACCCATGTCGGGCTCTCCGTAAAGTTCGGTCTTACGGGGGATCTTGCCGTTACCGGCAGCCTTTACGCGCCAAACGGCAGCCTTATAGAAACACAGACCGGGCAAACGCTGTGCTTCAACGTGCCCGATCCGTTACTGTGGAGCAGCGAAACGCCGTATCTGTATACGCTGCATATCACCGCGGGCGATGAGGCGGTCTGCCTGCCCGTGGGATTCAGGCGGGTGGAGATCAAAGATCGCTGCCTGCTGCTCAACGGGCAGAAGATCAAGCTGCGCGGCGTGAACCGGCACGATACCTCCCCCGAAACGGGGTATTACGTTTCCCCCGCGCTGATGCTCGAAGACCTGTATCTTATGAAGCGCGCCAACGTGAACGCGATCCGCACCAGCCATTACCCGAACGACCCGCGCTTTCCCGCGCTGTGCGACCGGCTGGGCTTTCTGCTGATCGACGAAGCCGATCTCGAGACCCACGGCATGGGCTACAACTACGGCGACTGGTACTGGGATTACTGGAGCCACATCTGCGATACGCCCCTGTGGCAGGCGCAGTGCGTGGACCGCGCCGCCAGGCTTTTCGAGCGCGATAAGAACCACCCCTGCGTCATTCTATGGTCGCTGGGCAACGAATCCGGCTGCGGCGAGAACCACCGCGCCATGGCGGCGTACGTCCGCGCCCGCCGGAAGGATGCGCTGATCCATTACGAAAACGCCCGCCTTGAATACGGCGAGCGCGTGGGGCGCGATTTCAGCGATATCTCGGACGTTGAGAGCCGCATGTACGCCTCTCTGGAATATCTGGAAGAATACCTGAACGACCCGAAGCAGACAAAGCCCTTTTTCTACTGCGAATACGTTTCGGCGTGGAGCACCGGCGATATCCCGCTGCACTGGCAGGATTTTGAAAAATACGATAACTACTGCGGCGGCTGCGTGTGGGAATTCACCGACCACGCGGTAAATATCGGCACGCCCGAAGCGCCCCTCTACCGCTACGGCGGCGATTTCGGCGATTACCCGAACGACGGCATCTCGTGTCTGGACGGCGTTGTGTATCCAAACCGCACCCCGCGCCCCGGTTATTACGATATGAAGGAGTGCTACAAGCCCTTCGCGGTCTCCTTCGCCGGGGGCGTGCTCACCGTGAAGAACAAACGGTATTTTACCCCGCTTTCGGATTGCGCCCTCGGCTGGACTTTGGAGCGGGACGGGCGCGAGATCCGCGGCGGCTGGATCGACGTGCTGGATATCCCGCCGCAGGGCGAGCGCTCCTATACGCTTTTTGATAAAACCTTCGGTTCCGGCTTCACGGCGCTGCACCTGCAGGTGGAGCAGAAAGAAAACACCCCGTGGGCGAAAAAGGGGTACGTGCTCGGCACGGCGCAGTTTATTCTGCATAACGCCCCCGTTTCTCTGCCCGCAGGGGAGGCGCACACTGTTGAAACCGAAGAAACGCGCACCCATATCACCGTAAAATGCGGCGAAACGGCGTTTACGTTCGATAAGCGCCGGGGGCAGGTCTCTTCGGTCAGCGCCGGAAGTGAAGAACTTCTCTGCGAACCCATCGGGCTTTCCGTGTTCCGCCCGTGGCTGCCGAACAGCGGCAACCGCTCCGTGTGGGAGCGCGCCCGTTACGACCACGCTTCGCAGCAGACCTATGAAACCGTATTGGTGCGTGCGGATGAAACCGCCGCCGTGATCCGCGTGCGGGCGTCCCTTGCCGCCCCCGCCATGCCGCCCGCCGTGCGGGCGGAGGTTACGTATACCGTAACGGGGGAGGGTAAGCTGCGTGCGGACGTGAATGCGAAGGTGACCCACAACGCCCCGCCGCTGCCGCGGTTCGGTTTTTACTTTGCGATGCCGGAGGCCTTCTGCCGGATGGAATACCTCGGTTACGGGCCCGTTGAAACTTACCCGGACCGCTATAAGAGCCAGGCGCTGCGCTCATACGCGTGCACCGTGAATGAAAACTTCGAGCCCTGTATCCGGCCCACCGAGTGCGGCGCCCATTACGGTACGAAGACCGCGTCGCTCACGAACGCGGCGGGCATTGGCCTCGCTTTTGCCGATCTCAGTGCTGCGGGCTTTGTGTTCACAGCCCGGCCCTACGGCGACGAAACGCTGTTTTATACCGCCCATAACGACGAGCTTCCCCCCTCCGACCGTGTTTACGTGCATCTCGATTACAAGCAGCACGCCGATAATCCCGGTTTTGCGGACCGTGAACCGGAGCGCGATTTCGGCGAAAAGGAATTCGCGTTCTCGTTTGAGATCGCGGTGAAGAAGTGATTATCAATTTATTTTATATTCTTTAAAACAAACGCCGCATTTTTCGCAGCCGTTTGACGTATAAACCTCCGGAGCCCGTTCAGGGTCCCGTAGGTTTTCTGCGGATGCAGCAAGTTTGTAAACCGTTTGCGGAAAAACGGCATTCTGTGTCTGGATACGATGGAAAAACTCTACGTGCAACGAAGAATGGCGTTCGCCGTCAATCTGTCACCGTGCCGTCCGGCTGCATCTGCCGGGCGTTCTCTTTCGTTACGTAGATATGCCCCACGGCGAACAGCACGGCGAACCCCGCGAGCAGCCGGTGCCGCAGCAGGACCCCGCTGAGAAAGAAAATGCAGGCGGGTATCACTGCCAGCGAGAGGGCGAGCTCCGGCGTCTTATTCTTCATATATATCGCAAACAGGATCCAGTACGCGATAAGAAGCGCGCCGTTGCCCGCGAGATAAAGGATCAGTCCGTACTCGCTGGCAAAGCCGAATTTCCACACCAGCAGCGGCAGCCACATCAGCACGATGCAGGCATACCTGCCGATCTGCTCGGTCACGTTCATGAACCGGTTCGTGCAGAGGTTCTTTTCGCCTTTGTTTTTGATCGCGTAAACGGTATTCGGTATCATCATGAGCGCCACGATGATTGCCCCGAAAACGTTGATCCATCCGAATTCCATGCTCTCACCCCGTAAACTTCCGTTTGTATTTCCGTAACCATTATACCCGGAATTTGTGCATTTTTCAACCGCGTTCCCGCAGAAAACTTGACACATAATATTTTTTGATGATATACTTTAAAAGTTATGTAAATTTTTTCAGAACCCGGCAGCAGCCCGCCCAAAGGGCTGCCGCCCCGTGATGACCCTTTGAAAGGAGAGCCCCGATGCGTCGTAAAAAAGCAAAAGCATGGTTATATGTGATTCCGGTCTCGATCCTGGTCGCGGTGCTTGTGATCTCTTCGGGCTTCGCGCTGCGGGTCTATCTGGCCGAGCGGCGTGATCAGAACAGCCTTGCCCGTCTGCGGGAGGAGATCAAAACCGAGAAACCGCCCGAAAATGAGACTACTACCTTTGTGAACCGTTATGTGAGCGTGATGGAGCAGAACGCGGACTTCGCCTGCTGGCTGAACATCCCCGATACCTCCATCGATTACCCCGTGATGAAGACTTCCGAAGATGATCCGGAGTTTTACCTCAGAAGGGGATTTGATAAAGAGTATTCTTTCGCCGGGACTCTGTTTATCGGCGGCGGCTGCAATCTGGATTCCGATTCCTTTATCATCTACGGGCACAATATGGATACCGATACCATGTTCGGCGAGCTGGACCGGTATGCCGACCCCGATTACGCAGCGGAGCATCCTCTGATTTACATCGGCACGCCCACGGAAGACCGCGTTTACCGCGTGTACGCCGCTTTCCAGACCCGGATCTATGCCGCGGAAGAAAACGTTTTCAAATACTACGAACAGATCGGCGCGCTGGATGAACTCACGTACCGGGATACGGTGGCGCAGATCCGTTCCATGTCGATGCTCCATCTTGCGGATGCGCCGCAGTATCCCGCACAGCTGCTGTTTTTATCCACGTGCAGTTATCATACGAAAAACGGACGGTTCGTAGTGGCGGCTTACCGTACATACGCCGATGAAAAAACGTGAATCGGTTGGTTTTTGTAAAAAACAGTGCAGATTTACAAACATACTGCCGATACTTTGTGGATAATCATTAATAATATTTATTGCTTTTGCTTTTATTTATATGTTATAATTATTTTATTATAATTACCGCTCAGAGAAAAATCAGGTTCACTTTTTCTTCTTCCTTGGTCCTCGTGGTTTAGATTCTTTACGAACCGCAATTCCGTTGGGGAAGAAATCATACGTAAAGAAAAGAAGAAATCCGACCCCGTCTCCTATTTGGAGAATCTGGTTCGGATTTCTTGAGTTTGATGCGGACGACGGGAGTTGAACCCACATGAACTTGCGTTCACTGGCACCTTATGGCAGCGTTACCTCTGTGAAACGATTTATTGAGCCGGGATCGGGGTGTCTGCACGTTCTATTGATAGATGATGTCTCCCCACGGTCAAGGATTTCCCGGAGCGTGATGCAAAGAGAGGTTTCGGAATGAAACCTGTGTTTTTTCAAAAAAAACGATCATTGCACTTGTCTTTTTTCCTGTTTTATCTTAAACTGTATACGGGAGGCGATAAACATGAATACGCTTTTTGCGGAAGCCCTGAAAAAACTGCGGCAGGAGCAGGGCCTTTCGCAGTACGAGCTGGCGGCCCGCCTGATCGTGACCCGTTCCACCGTCACCCGCTGGGAAAGCGGCCTGCGGCTGCCGGACGCGACGATGATCGCCCGTATTTCCAAAGTCCTCGGCACGGACGTCAACACGCTTCTGACCGCCGCGGCCGAAAGTGACGAAGCCCCTAACGTCATCATAGTGGACGACAACAAGGTCATTCTCTCCGACTGTCTGCCCGTGCTGGAGGAGGTCATGCCGAACGCCGTGATCACGGGGTTTATATGGCCTCAGGAGGCGATCGAATACGCGAAAATGAACCGGATCGCCCTGGCCATTCTCGATATCGAGCTGGGATCGGTCAGCGGTCTTGACCTGTGCCGCACGCTGTTGGAGATCAATCCCCGTACCAACGTGATTTATTTGACCGCATACCCCGACTATTCTCTTGACGCGTGGAATACCGACGCCTGCGGCTTCATGGTCAAACCGCTGACCCCGGAGGGCGTTCGCCTTCAGCTGGGAAAGCTGCGCTACCCGTTTCCGGGAGGTGCGGACGCGTGAAAGGCTGGCTGGATTATTTCTATTCCTTTATCTTCGGCGGGGCGCTGCTGTTAAGTGTGCTGGGCATGTGGTTCTCCGTCATCATTCCCGGGCTCGACCGTTGGAGCAAGCGCTTTTTTCTGCGTTATTTTATCGTTTTTGCGCTGTGCTGTTTATCCGGCTTTGTCGAATCTGTTCTCTGCTATTATCCCGTTCCCAGCGCGGCGATCTACTTTATAATGATACTGGAAGGCCTGCTCCTTTCACTGCCGCTGCTCATGCAGACGGTTTATCTGCTGCACTGCAGTGCGGAAAACATACGCGCAAGCAAGCTTATGCGCGCCGTGCTCGGACTGTGGACAGTTTATGTCGGCATACTGTTCAGCGCTTTGTTCATCGACGGTTTTTTCACTGTCACACCGGAGAATCAGTATTATCGCGGCCCCCTGTATCCGCTTTTTCTGATTCCGATGATCATGATCCTTCTGCTCAATCTCGCGGGCACGGTCAAACGCAGGGCGCGGCTTTCCCGTAAAGTCTTCGTCAGCTTCCTCATCACCATACTGCCGATGACGGCCGCGCTGTGTGTGCAGTTATTCATCGAGATCTACCCGCTTATCGATATCAGCATCGTCGTTTCCGCCCTGACCATGTACGGCTTTATCCTGTCTGATCAGATCGAGCAGGACCGGCGCAACCAGCGCGAGATCGTCCGGCAGCAGCAGGAGATCGCGCAAGAGCGCGCCAGCGTCATGGTGCTGCAGATGCGGCCCCATTTTATTTATAATACTCTGATGAGCATTTACAGTCTTTGCAATCTTGATCCGCAAAAGGCCCGGCAGGTCACGATGGATTTCACCAACTACCTGCGCAAGAACTTCAACGCCGTCTCAAGCGACAGCGCTATTCCCTTTTCCGCGGAGCTGGAGCATACCCGCGCCTACCTTGCCGTGGAGCAGGCGCAGTTTGAGGACATGCTCTTCGTGTATTACGATACGCCGTTTACCCGTTTCCGCCTGCCGCCGCTGACGCTGCAGCCCCTTGTGGAAAACGCCGTTAAGCACGGCATGGACCCCTATTCCGGGCCGCTTCACGTCTCCGTCCGGACGCGGTACACGGATCCCGGCGTCGAAATCGTCGTGGAGGACGACGGTTCCGGTTTTGACCCTTCCGACGAAAGCAAGTCGCATACCACGCTTTCCAACATCCGGCAGCGACTGGAAATGATGTGCGGGGGCAGCATGAACATCACGTCCCGCGACGGCGGAGGAACGGTGGTAACGATCACGATCCCTTCTGTGCAGCTTTTTTCCGAGTGATTCGGAAGAATCATAATTTTGTTGAAGCAGCAGATCGCCCGCGCCTGACCGCAGGCCGTTGAGATCCTTGCGCCTTCCCCTGGCGACCGTCTGAAAGGAGCGTCCCGATGCGTCGTATAAAAATCTCGCCTGGTTATATTCGATCCCGGCCGCGGTCCTGATCGCGGTGCTGGTGTTTTCTTCCGTCCGCGCGCTGCGGGTCTATCTGCCGCAGCGACGGGAGTAACAGAACTTTGAGCGTCTGAAACAGGAAATTCCCTCCGATCCCGGTCCGGCGGAAGCGAAGCCTGCGGAAACGACGACTTTTGTGAACCGCTACGAAGAGGTGATGGCGCAGCTGCTGTTCTTATCCACCTGCAGCTACCATACCAAAAACGGGCGGTTTGTCGTGGCGGCTTACCGGACGTACGCCGATGAAACTGCGTGAATCGGTTCGTCGGTCTGCGTGCTTTGATTGTTTTTGTCTGAGGGCAGGTTCCATTCTGGAACCTGCCCTTGAAATATGAGAACTTTTTACTTATAATAAAGCATCAACGGCCGTCAATTGTCTTACAAAACGAACAGTTTGTCATATAAAAGGAGGGATCGGTTTTGTCGCAGATATCAGGGCAGGATTCTGCCGAAGCGAAAGCCGGCGGACAGACGCCGGAGACCGTTCCCGTGCCCGAACCGGAGAAAGCGGAGGAGCCGACGCCCCAGGATGCGCCGGAGAAGACCGAGCCGGAGAAGAAAGCGCCTTCGGGAAAGGCTCCCCCCAAAAAAAGCTCTTCTAAAAAAGCCCCGCCCAAAAAAGCCCCGCCTAAATCAACGGGGCGGCTGCTTGCGGAGCTTCTGATCAAGGTCGCGGCCGCCGCGGCGCTGGTCTGGGCGCTGTTCGCCTTCGTGCTCGGGCTGAGCGTGCATTACGGCAACAATATGTACCCTGCGGTGCACGACGGCGATCTGCTTGTCAGCTTCCGGCTGCAGAAGCCCTACATCAATTCGGTGGTGCTGTACAGCGTCAACGGAAAAACCGAGGTGGGCAGGGTGATCGCTCTGGAGGGCAGCGTAGTCGATATTTCCGAAAACGGCATGCTCACCGTAAACGGCGTTTCCCCGTCCGAAGAGGTCTTCTACGCCACCTATCAGGCAGAGAATTCCCCCATATCCTTTCCCTACACCGTGGAATCCGGCAAGGTGTTCATCCTGAACGACTTCCGCACTGATACCAACGACAGCCGTCTGTTCGGCGCGGTCGACAGAAAAGACCTCAAGGGCCCTATGCTGTTTACCGTGCGCCGCAGGAACTTTTAGGCCGGGGCGCCGTATTTCGGATGCTTCGGCAGCGGCGAAAAGCCGCCTTACTTTCGGATGCAAATTTATTATGCATACAAAATTCTTTTCATAAAAGGAGGTAAAACAATGAAAAGAAATGTCAGCAAAATCCTGGCAATCGTCATCGCGCTCGCACTCGCCCTGTCCATTGCCGCAATCTCCGCCTTCGCCGATGAGTTCCCGGCAGTCAACGGCGGAAAACAGTCTTTCGACAAGAAATTCATCGTACCCGCAAGCGCGAACGTCCCCGACGTGGATTTTGAATTCACGATCGCTCCCGGAACCGCTGTTCCGTTGGGGCCTGATAACGAGGTTGCGATTCTTGAAGGCCCCGTGGTGACCCAGCAAGTCACAGACGAGACCACGAATGAAACCACCACGGTCATCATTGCTCCCACGGTCGAAAAAGCTTCGTTCGACGGCACTTCGTCCACAACCGCCGATCCGACCGACAGCACCAAAAAGATCGCTGTTGATAGCGTTGAGATCGATCTTACCGGTATCACGTTCACCCAGCCCGGCGTGTATCGTTATGTGATCACCGAGAAGCCGAATGAATACAACGGTATCGAGAACGACGAAAATGCTGTACGCTATCTCGACCTGTTCGTATTCCCCGATGAACAAAACCCGAGTGTTCTTAAGGTGACTCCTTCTATGAGAACTGTAGACCAGAACTCAAACTTCACGAAAGAGTATAATGAGACTACAGGGCTGTGGGAATACAAGTACTATGATGAGCCCGGCGACAAGAGCGACGGCTACGAAAACGAGCTGGAAACCGTAGATCTTGAGCTCTCCAAGAAGATCACCGGCAATCAGGCCGATATGAACAAAAAGTTCAAGTATACGCTTGTGCTCGAAGATCTCAACCCCGGCGAGTATGCGCTTGAGATCACCGGCACCGACGTTGTGCGCGACGACAGCAACGTTCAGGCTGACGCGCAAACCGGTGCGTATACGATCACGATCGATGAGACCACGGTTGACGCAGAAGGCAAATACACCTGTTACTTCTATCTCACCAACGGCGAAAAAGTTACGGTAAAAGACCTGAACAAAGGCTACGCCTATACCGTGTCCGAAGCCGCCGAGGACTATGTGTCCACCCAGGGCATCGACAACGAAGGTACCGAAAACGATTATCTTGATGCCCTTACGAATTCAAACGTTATCGCCCCGCTCACCAAGGTCGGTTTCACCAATACCCGTACCGGTGTTATTCCCACGGGCGTGATCATCACGGTAGCTCCGTTCGCGATCGGCATCCTTGTGTTCGGCGCGATCATGCTTTACGTCGTCAACAGACGCAGAAGAGCCGTTTATTGAAGGGACCACGAGGAGGATGAAGAATCGGATGAATGAGTTTTTCATTCATCCGATTCAGTGCGAATCATCCCCCCGATGATTACAGGAGGAGAGAAGAGCGATGAACAGAAAAGTGATCATATTCTTCGATAAGCTTTTCGACAGGATCGTGATCCTGGCGTCGCTCCTCTTCTTCCTGATCTGCATCTACGCCATGTACGATGCTGTCATGATCTACTACAACGCAAACGACACCAGCGTTCTGAAGTATAAGCCCGACCTCACCAACCCCGAAGTGCTTCAGGAGATCTCCACCGACGCCATTGCGTGGATCACGGTGGACGGCACCCGGATCGACTACCCGGTGATGCAGGGCAAGGATAACAAAGAATACCTCAACAAAAACCCATTCGGCAAATACTCTCTGTCCGGCAGCATATTTCTCGACAGCCGCAACAAAGGCGATTTTTCAGACGGCTATTCCCTGCTGCACGGGCACCATATGGAATACGGCGCCATGTTCGGGGCGCTGGATGAATTCAAAGACAAAGAATTTTTTGATTCTCACCGAACGGGCCAGCTGATCACCGTAGGCGGAAAAGTGTACGATATCCGCTTCTTTGCCGCCGCAATGGTGAAGGCGACCGATTCCCTCGTGTTCAGCCCGGCCAAGGCGGAGCCCGCCGCGCTGATCGAAATGCTCTCCCGCTCCGCAATGATTTACGAACCGCCCGAAACCGAGGGCGAACTGAAGCTGATCGCGCTCTCCACCTGTCAGGACGCCGCTACCATCGACCGCATGGTCCTGTTCGGCGTGATGGAAGAAATGATTTAAGAAACCCGATTGAATGATGCGTAAATTTTTTACCGTAAGTTTCATCTTACTGCTGTTGCTGTTCCGAATCACCTTTATCGCGTTTGCGGCCGAAGCCGCAGGCGCTGATATTCCCGTGGTCATCGAAGGCGGCGGCACGGCCACTATGATCCCCGAAGTCAACTGTCCTGTGCCGGCAGAGCGCTCCATACGCGTGGATAACGGCAGAACCGGACATTTTAATATACAGTTCACCGAACCCGGTGAATATCACTATACGATCTCAGCCGTGTTTTCCGCGGGCGGCGAAGATCGTGCCGCGGATGAAGAATTCCGTTTGGCCGTAACGGTCACCGCGCGGGAAGACGGCTCGTTATATACGGTTTCTGTGATCAACGGCAGCAAATCGGCGAACAAACAGGCGCAGGTCCGTTTCAGCGAAACGCCCGAAACCACAACCCAGCCGCCCGAAACCACAACCCGGCCGCCCGATACCTCAACCACCGTACCCACCACAAAGCCCCAACCCGGCACGCCGAGAACCGGCGACGAATCCCATCTTACCGAATATCTGATGATCGCCACATTATCCGCCGCCGGTCTGTTCGCTATGGCACTGCTGTATGCGGTGAATACGAAGAAACTGATCAAAGAAGATTAAAAATCATATATGGATCTTCTGAACAAAAAAACGGGTCCTGCCGAAAAAAAAGCGGCGGCGGGCTCCGAAAAACACAGTAAAAAAACAGGCCCCCCGCCGTCCTTCAGCGTTATGAGCGTTGTGCTGCTCGCCGCGGCCGTGGCATTGCTGATCTCATCCTTTCTCTTTTCGGTGCTGATGGTCTCGGGCGACAGCATGGAGCCCGGGCTGACCGACGGCGATGTGCTTCTTTTGGTAAGAACGCACACCCTTGAACCCGGCGACCTTGTAAGCTTTAAATGGAACGACAAAACGCTGCTCAAGCGCGTGATCGCCTGCCCGGGCGACTGGGTGATGATCGACGCCGCAGGCAGAGTCTACGTAAACGGCGCGCTTCTTGAGGAACCCTACGTTTCCGAGTTCAGGCTCGGCGAAAGCGACGTTTCCTATCCGTTTCAGGTGCCTGAAAACAGCTATTTCGTGATGGGCGACGAACGCGTTTCTTCGCTGGATTCAAGAAGAACGCAGGTGGGATGCGTTGAATACGACCAAATCATCGGCAAGGGCGTTATGCGTATCTGGCCGATCCGGTCCGACCAGAAAGAAACCCCGTAACCACCAATGTCATTAAGTTAGGGATTCCAATGCGCCGCAGGCATATAATGGTAGCGCGGTTCCTCAGAACCGCCCGCAATGCGATTCCTTATTAACAAAGCCCATATAACAATATAGCGTTTCTGATAAGTTGTTTCTGTCGGGGTTCCGCCTGCGGCGGCGCGGTTCTGAGGAACCGCGCTACACGGATAACAGAGTCTCGCGCTTAACTTAATGACATTGCCCGTAACCCCTTAATATATAAAACAATTATTTAACGTTGTATATACCGAACAGGTGAGCACAAAAGCGATATGAACCGATCTTTATTTCAAAAACTGAATAAAGATAAAAAGTTCAGGCAGAGAGCCGTATTGGTTCTGTGCCTTGCGCTGGTCTGCGCCGCGCTGCTCGTGTTCCTGCATATGCGTTCCGTCGGCGTCGCGAT
>JAEEGL016116899.1_pt1 | contig 21183 bp, 16 predicted proteins | sample 9134231 | NCBI WGS metagenome assembly JAEEGL01 (sample SAMN16246548, study PRJNA631951) | gut metagenome | biome: gut microbiome; feature: rumen; material: fiber-attached | host: Bos | place: Iran: Karaj | collected 2018-10 | reverse complement strand
CCACAAATAACTTTCGTCGTTCGGGGAAGAAATCGTGATAATAACAAATAGATCAACAAGCAGCAACAAACTAAACATATTGGAACCACGAAATATCGCAAGGTCATCAAATAATAATTGCTATTAGGAATGATATGTTCTGTAGCCTTCCTAATATAGGGAAGCAGAGGGAGACCGAGATGAGCTGCGAAAATAAAGAAAGCACTATTTACCAATACTTGAGGCATTTTAAAACAAGTTCTTTCTATCATAAAAGCTGTTAATAACACACATACTATCAGACCTGACAACACATAGGTCCTAAGAAAGTCCCCCCCCGCATTGAGATTCATAGAAGTATAATGCTGAAAAAGCATCATAGGACATAAAATATAAATGTACGGAGAAAACATCCTGGCAATAATAACCATATTCTTTCCATTAATAGCTAAATAAGCTCCGAACAAAAAGAAAATTAAAGTCCACAGATTAACAATCGGTATAGCAATAAAATGCCATCCGAAGAAATAGTATGCTAAAAAGAATAATATGCCATAAGTCCTGAATATTTTAACAAAGCCAAAAATAATTGGAGAAATGAGCATATCAATCATCAAATCCCTAATGAACCAAAGAGGTATATTTAGAGGAAATGCCAATCCATTTTCACTACCGAAATCCCAGAAGACATGCCATGTAAGGCACTTGTCAAAGTACTCACCAAAGCCACAAAATGCCTTTTGATGTATGATTGCACCCAATATAACAGAACTGCAATAAAGTAAAATCGGGATGATATTCCAAATAATATAGGGTATGAGCAATGTCCATAACCTTCTGCTCATTTTTTCCTTCCATAGCGATGTACTCCACTTTCCCTTGAAACTGAAGAAAAATAAATAACCTGATATAATATAAAATAAAGGAACAGCAATATGTGATAGAATCTTGCTGAAAAGAATTCGCGTATTCTCATAAAACAAGGCAGGAATGGAATTGGAAGTCCCGACACTAATATCACCATAGCAATGGATAAATACCACCATGACTGCAAGAGGGAAACGGACATAGTCCAGCGTACGAGACTGTAAATCCTTAACCATTCCCATTTGAATTAATTCTCCCAACAGATAGCCATGGGAAATATTTTTGCTTTATGCAAATGACACGAATCATGATCGATTGCAATAATGGCATCACATAGCCATTCTTTCTCCATAAATCGACATAACGTATATTGGAGAACGTCAACAAATTCAATCCCTCATATATTTCTGGGGATTTCTCCCTGAGGTTTTTATCGATATCTACCACATCCTTAACAGGAAACTGCTGATAAATCAATGATTGAGCATACATCCTTCTATAGAAATTAAGCAACCTTCGCTTATAAAACAGGCCTTTGTCGCCTTGCAGAAGGTGCTTTTCTTTACAAATATCAATGAATCTATTATTTATCCTGAAAATCTCATGCCTTCTTCTTATATATATTTTCGGATCAATGGTCTGTCCGTTTCTTCCAACCAAGTAATGATAAACTTTCAAAGGAGCATAATATACAGTTTGGACATTCATGATTGGTATGGTTGCCCATTCTGTATCTGTATATGAGATGCCTTCTGTCTGCAGATAATCCATTTCAAGCAACAGATTTCTTCGATAGGCTATTGCATGCATTTCAATCTCCGTAAGAGGCAATAAGACATCTGAACATACTTGCACAGAATTGGGAGTGATGTCGAACTGTCTATATTCTACCTGATGACCATCCTCATCAACAATAGTATAGTCACATAAGACTAAATCCGCATCTGTTTCACTCAGTTTTTGAATGAATTTTAACCAATTCTCGTTATCAAACGTATCATCTGCATCTAATATCTTAATATACTTACCCGCTGCCTCTTTTAAGCCCCTATTCACACAACTACCGTAGTTACCATTCTCCTTGTCAATAACTCTAAAGGTTTGAGGGTATTTGTCTTCGTATCGATGAGCAATGGCAGATGAATTATCCTTACTGCCATCATTGACGACAAGGACTTCCAACAATTCCATATATTCATCTGGAACGATTAGAGAAGTAAGGCATTTGTCCAAATACTTCTCCATATTGTATGTAGGAATTACTATCGTTATTAGTTTCTCCATATTATAATTTAATCAATATTCATACTTAGCACCTTCTCTATAATCGGAGCCATATCGTAATACTTATACTCAGCTAAACGACCGCCCAAAATGACATTTTTTTCTTGGTAAGCTAAATCACGATAGGCATCAGCGAGGGAATTGTTACGTTCATCATTGACAGGATAATAAGGTTCCATACCCTCCTTGTATTCGGTACTAAACTCCTTGGAGATAACAGTTCTTGGGCAATCATAGACTTCCTGACCGAACATCTCAAAATGCTTATGTTCTATAATGCGAGTGTACGGCTCTTCATGAGAAGTATAGTTTACGACAGCGTTACCTTGATAATTTGGACATTCTTTCGTTTCAGTCTCAAAACGTACAGTACGCCAGTTTAATTTACCATACTGATAATCGAAATATTGGTCTATAGGACCAGAATAAACAAGTTTATCAGCATATTTCTGCCAGTTTTCCCTAAGCGAACACGAATCTGAAGGATTTAACGACTCACTAAAGAAGTCAAAATTTGTCCTACATTCAACGCCTTCCAGAAGACCTTCTATCAGTTTGTTATAGCCTCCAATGGGAATACCCTGGTATTTGTCGTTGAAATAATTGTTGTCGAAGATCATACGTACAGGAAGGCGTTTGATGATAAAGGCTGGCAATTCCGTGCACTTCCGTCCCCATTGCTTTTCCGTGTATTCTTTTATTAGCTTTTCATAAATATCCCGACCAACTAACACTAAAGCTTGTTCTTCCAAGTTCTGCGGCTCACATGGCACACCCAACTTTTCGCTCTTCACTTTTAACTTTTCACGGGCTTCCGCACGTTGCTCATTGATTATGTCAAGAGCTGCCTGCGGAGTCTGAACTCCCCACATCTGGTAGAAGGTGTTCATGTTAAACGGGAGATTATATAGTTTCCCGTGGAAATTAGCAACAGGGCTATTTGTATAGCGATTGAAGGGTACAATAGAGTTCACAAAGTCCCACACCTCTTTGTTGGAGGTATGGAAGATGTGCGCACCATATGTGTGTACGTTAATCCCTTCAATGCTTTCGCAATAGACGTTGCCGCCCAGATGCGGACGCTTGTCTATTACAAGGCAACGCTTACCCGCCTGTTTGGCACGATAGGCAAAGGTGGCTCCGAAAAGGCCAGAGCCAACGATTAAATAGTCATATTTTCCAATCATATCACTATTCAACGCGAAGAATCTTTTTCAACTCAATATTAACTCTGTCAATAATCTTCAACTTTATGACTCTATGTTTATTTCGTTGCTTTTTTTTCTTAATTGAACTGACTATGCCTTGGAAATCTATTTCATTCAAATCAAGTACTTGCTTAGCACGCTCCAAATAATCTGCAAGATTGTTTTCTTGGTAATGCTCAATAGCACTATGAATGTACCACCATTCTTTATATTCGATGTTGTGAGAATGGAGGAAGGAGTACTTTTTAGCAAATACCATAATGCGCGTGAGATAACGGTCTGCATCTAATACTCGCGAAACGCTTCCCTCCCTATCTGTAAGACAATATATTGCCCTTATGTCAACACAAATCTTATTAGCATAGTATCCAATCAGATAGCCAAACTGAGTGTCATTATGTATAGGAGTCTCTTCATATACGATATGATGCTGTCTTACCAAATCACCTCTTATTATTTTGCACCATGGGGTGCCAAAACAATAGCGTAATTCATACTCTGCATCTTTATCTGCACCATCTGACTCCTTATAACGATTTATCCACTTGTTCACTGGCACTGACCGATCTGTATTAACATATGTCTCAGTGTCTATACTATTGGCATTAAGAAAAACTATATCACTATCACTTTTTATGTATTCATCAAGAACATCATTGAAACAATAATTGAAAAAATCGTCTGCATCAGCAAAGATAAGCCACTTTCCTTTCGCATGTGTTAGTCCCACATTTCTTGCACCGCCACCACCAATATTCTTGTCAAGATGTATATACGTAAGTCCTTTTCTTCTCAAGTCTGGATAAAGCTGAGAATAGCTCTCGCCATTGGGACTGTTGTCATCAACAACGATAACTTCCACATCATCACGCTGTGGAATACTGCGTATACACCGTAACAGCAAATCGGGGATGTTATAATGTGGTATAATAATGGAATAATTAATCATCGCTATTGTTCAAAAATGCAGTTCGCTGAGTCATGCTTATTTCCCTGTTCTTTACAATCTGCTGTCTCTCTTTGAGAAGTCTGTAAGCATATTTACGCAGATATTTATCATGACTAAAAATGCCACCACGAATGTATGCCTTGATGTATTTATTTATATGAATCGAATCCTTTGGTTGGCTTGCTCGTTTTAGAGCCTCTATATATCTGATGATGTACTGATGACGTTCTTCTGAGTATTCACGATTCTCCCTGTCATGGACTGCTTTGGCAGATGGCACAACACCTACTTTCATACCCCAATATTGGCAACGCTGTAAATAGTTATCATCTTCACCGTAATGAGGGAATGTTGGAGAAAAGCCACCTATGGTTTCAATACATTTGCGAGATATCAGCCAATGGGCAGCCATGACAAAATTTACCTCATAAACATCTGATAGACTGTTGAAATATAAATCTTCTTCAAATATATTCATTCCGCATTGTGCTGTTCTTATAACATTATATAGGAAATTATGGTCAAAGTGTTTCATATTTGCTTGCAATTGCATAGGACTCAAAACACCATATTCTGGATGGTTCTTCTGTATGTCTATCAATTTCTCTATAGTGTCGGGCATGAGCCAAGCATCTTGATTCAAAAGATAAGCATAGTCATAACCTTCGTCCAATGCTTTCTGAAATCCTATATTATTGGCTCTACCAAATCCGAGGTTTTCTTTACTTTGAATGAACTCAACATTGGGGAAATGGGAGAGTATATACTCTTGTGTTCCATCAGTAGAGCCATTGTCAATAACAAACGTTTGAACTTCTAAAGAAGAATTCCTAATACTACTAAGGCATCGGGATATCCATTTCTTGGCATTAAAAGTAATAATTACAACTAGGACACGCTCATTGTTCATAAAAAAATAACAAATTGAAAATATTTACAATTAAGAGACATACCCACATCGGATTCTTCATTAAGTCGCCTGATTACTTAAAGAGAATCTATTACAAATAACATTACGGATTCTATTTATTGTTTTTATAACAATACAAATACCCAAATAAAGATAGAACTTAAAACTAATTTTTCTTAAGAATTGGAAAGGTTCTTTGTCATTATTTCTTCTATATCGATTACAAGCATAAACAGCAGACTTATACCGCAACAACATTGTTTCCTTTAATGAATACTTCACTAATTTTCTTTCTAAAATAGTAGCATAAAAATAGTGGCGAATATATCTACTATTTGCTACCACTTTATCCATGTAAAGCATTGTTGCACTATTTTGATGCATTCTATAGCATGCTGTCTTTTGTGGCAGATAAATAACTTTTCCCAAAGCCGCAGCCGTAAGAAATATTAGAGAATCCTGTAAGACAGAACACTTTTTATAAATTTCACTATCAATCACACTCCTTCTTATACATACGGTACATGTTAGAATGTAGGGACCTTGTAAAAGCCTTTCAAAGACATCACCACTTTTTGATTCTTTCATATACCACTCATATTGCTCACGTTTAATTGGATTATTGTTATCGTCAACACATTGAAACGCTGAATGTACAAGGGTCACAGACAAGTCTTTTTCTAAAATATCTACTTGTTTTTGGATTTTATTCGGATCAGTCCAGTAGTCATCTCCCTCACAGAAAGCAATATATTTGCCCTTGCAGGCTTCGTCCATGATACAACCTAGAGTTCTATCATGCTTAGAGTATTGGTTTTCTGTTTCAAAAATGGGTTTGATAATATCGGGATATTTCTCCGCATACTCACGGATGATGACAGCCGTGCCATCGGTGGAAGCATCATCGTGGACAATAGCCTCAAAGCGGAAATTGGTCTTTTGCATGACAAAGCCTTCCAGACATTGTCGGATATAAGGCTCGTGATTATAGGTTAAGCAACTGATGCTAACCATCAAAGGACGGGTGTCGTTTTCTTGATTCATATTTATTGTTTCATTTTAAGCATATATTTCACGTCTTTCAGTTCATCCATATTGAACAGGAAGGCTAAGCCAAGATAGATACCAGAACCACAAATGCCACCAATGATAACTTGTAGCCAAAGATTATCGAAGAGGAAGGTCATGGCTATAGCGACTACAAACGTAAGGAGCGACATGAGGAAGGATGGCATGAGATCGTGCATCTGTTTGAAATACCCACAGTTGATGAGCTTGCCTGTGTAATAGGTGTTGATGAACAGACAAACGAGACTGGATAATATCCCTCCGGAACAGAAGATGATGAGTCCGAACGGTAGGGTGCAGGCAAGAATGATGACACCCCAGATCTTCTTGATAATCTCTAAACGCAGGAACAGGTCACTGCGTCCCTTTACCAGGAGCAAGTTCAGATTGATGGCGTGGATGGGCCACCACATCATAGAGAAACAGATAATCTGGAGCAGGATGATACAAGCTTCCCACTTGGCGGTAATCATAATAAGAATGAGTGGACGGGCAAGACCAGCTAAGAGAGTCATAATGGGAAAACCTACAAAAGCCGCCACCTTTAGTATCCTACGATAAATCTGTGCTAATGCCTCGTCATCATCCTGCATCTTTGATAAAACAGGAAAAGTCACCGTGCGTATTGTACCACTAACATTCTGTGCAGGGAGTTTAGCATAATTATCAGCACGATTATAGACTCCTAAGTCAGCAGGAGAATAGTATTTACCTATAAAAACAGGGGTGATATTGTTATAAAGGGTATCCAACAGCTGTGAAGCCATAAACTTATTGCCGAAGCCCCAGAGATATTTGAAGGACTCACGTGACCACCCCGTCTTGGGATACCAACGGACGACATACCAATTTAGGAACAGTCCGATGATACCACCGACCATGCCGGAGATGGCTAATGCCCATACGCCGAAGCCATACAGGGCCAAGGTGATACCGACAATACCAGTAATGATTTTGCAAACGACACCGATCTTTGTCGGGGTCTTGAAATCAAGACGACGTGTAAGAATAATTCCTTGTGGAGCACCAATGGGACCATAGATAAAGCCCAAGGCCGTAATGCGGATGAGGGGCGTCAAGACTGGTGCATTGTAGAAGTCGGCAATCCACGGTGAGGCGAAGAACAGGAGGATATAGCAGACGACACCAACAGCAGTACTATAATAGAAGGAGGTAGCCAGGTCGGCTTCGGTCAGTTCTGGTTTCCGCACCATGGCTATGCCAAAGCCGGCTCCAGCAAAGATGCCTGCCACGGCCATGAACACAGCCGGCAATGCTGTGATACCGTAGTCCTCGGGGGACAGCAGGCGGGCCATGAAGATGCCAATGATGAACTGAATGCCGTAATTGGAGAACTGGTTCAGGAACTGCCAGTAGAGTCCTTTCTTGGTTTGTTGCTTTAAATTTTGATTATTTTCTGACATTATTTAAAACGATACGTTTTACTACGATACGCTGAAGCTACGATAACGATAACCTTAACCTTAACGGGAACGGGAACGGCGACGGGAACGACAACGGGAACGGCGACGGGAACGGCGACGACGAACCCAACGAGAACTAACGCCTAACATACCTCCCCTCCCGCTCGGGAGGGGTCGGGGGTGGGTTCCCAGTCCGGGGTGTTGCGAGGAGACTTCTGAAGAGGTTCAACAATCACGTTTCCCTCTTACATCATCCATTCGACATCTCTCCTGTACGCAGCCTGCTGGTCAGCCTCCCCCCTTTTTAACTTCTCTGCATTCTTTAACGTCTTTAACTTCTTAAGATTTAAATATGAAATTCAAAAACATTCCCTGGAAATCAGTCTTCAAATTCTTGTCCATGCTCTTTGCCACACTGGCAGGCTCGGCATTAGTATCAAGTTGTATCGGTCAAATTGCTTTGTAGTATGCTAAAGCCATTAAAACCCGAAGATGGTGTCAATGCCGCTCCCGATAGTTCCTTTTGCTGTCTTATCTTTCAATGATTCTTCCTTCATAAGTAAATCTGTCATATAGGGTCACTTCAAAGAAGGAAGTAACCATTATTATGACTATCAATAATTACAGAATTATAACTATATTTTTCTCAGAAATAAGGTTATCTCATTATTCAGAGATGTAAGCTTTTCGCGAGCGTCTGCCATACCTTCGCTGACTTCTTCGGCAACTCTTGTCTTGAATTTCCTGAAAATCAAATAGGGCATCAGGAAGGGGAGTATTATACCATTTAGAATAATAAATGCTGTTACAGCTGATTTAATATAAAAGTTGTCATAATACTTCATCATAAGTATGCTCTGGCTGTCCGTTATTCCGACAAAGAACCATATCACAAAAGTCATCACAACTGCTTCAATGGATATGGCCGCGAAATGACCACACATATAAAGGTAGGAATATCCTCCGCCTCTCTTTCCTGATATACGAATGACTCCTGACAAGACTAACGGCATTGCCAAACCAAAGATAATGAAACACCATGGATTTTCAAGAAACAAACTTGCCGCCAGCGATAAAATTAGGAATAAGACATGCCACATTATTCTTATAGATGCTGCCCCGATTGGATTCAGACGCGACATCCATTTCACATATCGTAGTAAGGTTTTTCTTAGAAGCCTCTTCCAGTCCAAAATCAGACCCTTGCCGGCATTATTGTCAGATGATAACTGGTTTAACATCCCTTTCATCCTATAGAAATAACGATACCATAGGAAAAGCCAATAGATATATGAAAGGAATACAAATACGGTCAACACTGAAAAGAGAAAGTCATTATAGACAATTCTTGAACACCTCAGCATTTCATCAAAAAGAAAAACGACAATACAAAACCCAAAAACATATAGAGGTGCTAACAGTTGTTCTTTGGCATTCTGGATTCTCTCCAGATAGGGCTTTACCTCTTTATCGAAAGGGTAATAGGTAAGAAGTAGCTCATTCTGAACATCATGTATCTTATTGACAAGTTTCTGACCTTCTAAACGTAGTGCATCATCATTTTTCTCATTCATTATGTAATCCATCAGTTGGCTATACTTTTTCGACTTCTCTATATTTTTCAAGCCAAGATATTCCTTCAGTTTATTCATCTTGGCATTGATGCTCTCTCTTATCTCGCCCAATAGCACAAAGATAAAATTGGAGCTGTTGGCAATGACGAAAAGAAAGACGATAGTAGCCAGCGTACCTATAAATGTCTGACTTCCACCTAAAAAGGAATAATTAGCAGGCATGTTCTATTGTCTTGGAAAAAGCCTTAATGCGATTAAAGTTCCTACTGGCGAAATCATATTCGGCCTGAGAATTCATGGTGCATGTGGCATTATGCTTTTCTTTGTCCAGTTCCCGACGGATAATTCGTGTGTTCGAAAAGCAGAAATGATTAATGGAATCCTTGAGGAAAGAATCATCTCCCAGTTTGAAAAGGCTTACCTTGCCACGCTGTATAAACATCTTGAAATAGTCGCCAAGTATCACATCATGTAGATAGTCTCTCTTAAAATCTTCGAAAATAATATTAATGGAACTATTATCCTTCTCAATAAATGTCTTAAAGGCGTTTACAATCTGTTCCCTTATACTATCAGCTATTTCTACGGAGTGGCAATCGCTAATGGCATCATAGAAACTCTTACGAAAAATAGACATCTTGCCACAATACATATCTATGTGGTCAGAATTCTCCATCATACATCTCATCACCATAGCATTGTGTGCACGATCATCATTGATGACAATACTCTCCTTCTTACTATTAAAAGCATCAACAAGCTTCTTATAGTAAGAATCCAATGACTCTATAGATAATTTCTCCATAATTTTATTTTTACAGGATTATTCTGAAACCGATATTGGAGTTCTTGAACATTTTTTCTATGAAATGCAAATTTAATGTTAATTTGGCTATTATTTCAAAGAACGCATTATGATTTATAATAATTTACGATTATTTAAAAGTCACTAAGGCTTAACAAACCATTCGTTGAAAAGTGTTTGGCATACAGCAGTAAATATCGCTATAATGCCTATCAGTCCATAATGCTCTGGTGACAAGATACGAGCCAGCACGACACTGACTATAAATGTCACGCCATGGCCTGCTACTTTATCTATAGCCGACCAGCCAGCACCTTTTACCGTTTTATCTTTTAAACTTTTGCCTGCAATTTCAATACCCGTAGCGATAATACTTTCTTATATTTACCACTTTCCTCCCGCAGTTTCGAGCAACTGCCTTAAGATCATCTTTAGTAAAGATGGTATAGAGTTCGCTCTTCAGATAATTGTCATCTGAATTCAAATATTTATCCAAGCTGGTATCATCGCCAGTTATTGATTCTAAGATAATTTGGCTAAACAAATGGCCTACAATATCCAACGTATTCTCCTCCGCCCCGCTTTCAATAAGATTTAACATAAAAGAGCATATTGGCGAATTACTCAGAACAAAAATATTATCTCCTGTAACGACAATTTCTCTATCGTTAAGACCGTCAAATTGAATATTACTAGAATCCTTGCATACATTCACCATAAGAGATGCTCCATGCCGTCTTTTAAGTTTAATGATATACCATAGCCCCATCTTCTTTTTCCAAGTAAAAGTGATTTTCCTTTTGGAGACTTCATAGTATATTCTTTCAACTTCATATGTGTCCATAAATATATTCCGCAAATCAACAGACATTGAATCCAGCAGCAAAACATTTTCATTCTGAACAGTTTTCTTCTCCAACTCTGTCAAGAGCCCGTATGCCGTCTTTCCTGTTTCAGTCATATCCTTAAGAAGAGAAACAGCGGACGAGAAAGCCATGCTATCAATTGTGTTAACTATCTCTGGTAGATTATTGATACTATAAAGCCGGACATTACTACCATTATCTATCAAACAACAGTCTATGTCTTTCAGTACAAGATTCAATAAATCTTTTCTTACAAACTGCCTTGAAAATCTGTCTCGGTTGAAGTTGTCAAGTAGATAATTAATCTCATTAACAGCCCACACTGTAGAGTAATTTTCTTGTAAAGACCGCATCTGATTAGTATACATTTTCATGTACATCATATAAATAGTCTCATACATCTTATCTAAGTTTGTACTAGCCTCAAGTGCATTTCTGGCAACATTAGTAGCAGGAGATTCCTTACCTACGCAATTCACTAGCGCTATGTAAAGCCTACTCCTAACCCCTGGCGTAGCATCTGTAACTCTGACGCCCTCAATACAAATCCCAATAGGAGCTTCAACAAAATATTCATTTTCCGAATAAGTGTATGGATACCATACATTCATTAATGTATTTTTTCTCTGAAGAATAGCCATTGAAACACCATTTTCTTGAAAATTTGCAACTCTAAAATTACCATTTGACAAATCGACACCTTTTAGTTTCTTTGCAAAATCTTCGATGGCCTCCCCAACGCTATGGAATCCAATTTTAACTGGCGCTCTGTTATCTATACTTAGTGTAATTTCACCAAAGGGTACCACTATCCATTGGCGAATTTGGGATTCCACATCTGTCATCTTGACGTTAGGCCGAACACAAAGCTCGAAGGTTGTCCCGTGCTTACCTTCCAAAATATGAGAACGGTCAGCATCATTCCGCATCAAATATTCTCCATTGAGGTTTCTTATTTTAAGCAAGTGACACTGTGCTTCCTCTTCGTCAAGTGTATAAATATCAACATCATCACTAATCATAAAACAAGTGAGAAGCCCTATTCCAAACCGACTAATCGAATGGAAATCTGGATAGTCTTTCCTAAATTCCTCGCTTTGATACTTGGACGCACCAACTTTCAAAAGAAAATTAGTTATGTCGTTCAGTTTCATACCTGTCGCATTATCTGCGATACGTAGCTTGCGTTCATGTGAATTCCATTCTATTTCAACCTTACTTTGATAACTACTCCCTGTCTTGCCCTTTGCATCTTGAAGCTTGCCTGCATCCATGGCGTTTTGTATTAGTTCGCGCATGACCACCGTAGAGTCATTATAAAGAGTGTGGCCAGTTAAAAGCTTAAGTATATTCTGTTGGTCAATTTCAAATCTTAATTTGTCTTTCGAGAAGCCTTCAGCCTCAACACGCGATGTGTCAATATCATTCCACGGATAATAATATTCTGTGCCATTCTTTTTCCTTGACTCTTCGCACCATTCATGGCATTGCCTAATCTCTTCTATCGCTCTTTGAATTTCGCTCTTGAAAGAAAAATATCCTTTATCATCAGTAAATTTAGCTTGTATCACGAACATATGGGGAGGAATAGTGTTATCTATCTCGTCGTTTTCATTTCTTTCCTTTCTAATATCCACATTCTTTACCGCTCTTTGTTTAGCCCATTCCACCACGCTTATAGTGTTTTGCGGAGAGATTATTCTATATTCGTCATCTGGAGTACGGTCATGTGTCAAATGAAGAATATCCGCTGTTCTAAGAAGAACACTCACATAAAGTAAATTTACTTTTTCGTCAGGACTTGAGCCATAAGCTTCATCTACCGACTGCAAATTTCCTTTTAACACGTATTCTTGATGAGATTGGCAGACTTTTGCCAAATCCTTTCTAAAACTCTCATCAAGCCCTCCGAGCATTTCGTTTATCATTTTATATGGTTCGGTATCTTTTCTGTCGCAATTTGTTATCCAATCATAAATCCTTTTACCATGATTACGCCTCACATACTCCTGATATAGAAATTTCTCTCCTTTGTCACCTTCCAATGAGTCAACATAGCTTTTGATCTCAGCATTGGATAGCATTTCGCTCTTTGTCTTGACAAAATACTCATCGTTATTCCTGTCATCATATTCTCCAGCTGGTATGTGCATTCCGAGATCGTGAAAATAAACGGCAAGGACTATCATTAACCAATCTGCAGAAGTCATGATTTCTTTTGTACGCTCTGGAATTACCTTGTCTAGGAGAATGAGCATACCATCCACATGGGAAATATCATGCATAGTATACTCTGCAAACATGCCGTCATCGCCAATATGATTTAACATTCCAGCGACCCTTTCCTTTATCTCTTCAAGTTTAATTTTTTTACAGAACTGAAATTTTAATGAGGCCTCGGCGCGATGTTCTGCATAAGAGTTTAGTGTCACTTCCATCTTTAAAAACTTATTCTATTACAATCATCTAGGTTTCCTAATGGAGGAGTTATTTGCACTGACGTAATCTCTTTTGGGAAGTTATTAATCAGCATCTCCAAAAATCTACCATGATATATTGAATATTCCATCAAAGTCATTTCAATATTCTTTCTACCAAATATGACGAAAGTTACTATGTTTTTTTCAATATCAATTGATGGATGCATCCAGGCTCTGTTTTTCCATTGCCCAATATGAGTGAAATCACCATCCTCATCGTAACTCCACGTATCAATCAACTCATCATCAATTCTTTTCCTAATATTGTTTACAATAGTATTAGGAACCCGTGTTGATATAATTATCGCCATAATATTATTGATTTATTGTTCTTTCATAAACTATCACTTTGACTTAAACTTGATTTTCAGCAAGTTCTTCGACAAGCGAAGCGGCAGAAGCGGCAAAGCCAAGCGACGTGCAAAACGATTTTGGAAAAAATCGCTTGAGTTTTAAAATAGCTCGAATTACGGGGTCTTGCCGTCTCTTTTACCCTCCAGCATCGTCTTTGGGATGAGGCTTATAATTCTTATGTCCCGTCGATAGCAAGCAAGTGTAGCTCGAGCGGAATGAGATGAGAAACTAATATTCCGTCTCACCCTTCACCAGTCTGGTAAGCACATCATTGATGTAATCAAAGAAGTTCAGATCATTGAGCTTACAACTTTCATACTTTTAATATCTTGCTCATATATACAGAATTATCATTAATCTTGTATAGCTTTGCAAAACCATACTTGAGATATACTTGTTGCGCTCTTATGTTTTCTTCGTGTACTTCTAATTTAATTTCTTTGAATCCTTTCTTTTCTATATTAAATTCAATAATTTGTAACATCCGTTTAAATGCTCCTTTTCCCCTAAAAACTGGAGACACATACACATGAGGGAGATAAGCGGTTCCGCTTTCTGGCTGGTTGGCATAGAATGCCACCATCCCAACTAACCTTCCCTCATTGCGGCAAGTGCAGAACTCTGCATTAGCGTGCCATTTCTCTGCCAACAAATTCAGCCTAGCTTCATCTCTTAAATCTTGAAAGGTATCTTGAGCTTGCTCATGGAGAAAAGACTTTAACTCAGGGAGGGAGAGTTGTTCTATTGCTATTGTCATAAATTTACTTTATCTTGATCTGAACATATTTATCCATATTCTCAATAATACTGTTCATCTCTTCAGCACTGTTGTATTTCAACAGCAGTTCTCCCACGCAGTCCTGTGCATCACGATACTTGTGGACTGGGTCGCCTTCCTTGATGTCTGTCACAAAATTAACAAGGTTATTCTTCTTGAAACCTTCATCATATTCAATTCCGGCATATTTTCCTGTCTCATTGGCATGAGCCATATAGTTTGACCAATAGCCTTTGACTGGAGCCATTTTCAGGTCGGAACAATCCTCTCCAAGAGCCGCCTTTATAACATAAGGCACCATGTCAACACCTGTTGCCAAAGCCGTAATCTGTGGAATGAGACTACCGCCACTACGAGCGCCTAACTCTAATATATAGACTTTACCATCTTCTCCATAAATAGCCTCTACATTATAGGCAGTACTCTGCATATCAAGAGAAATGATAAGTCTTTGCAAATCTGCTGCCAGAGTATCAATAACTTCCTGTGGCATTACTGTCGGCCAGCACTCACCAAGAGGTGCAAAATCCTTATCAACCTTGGTGCTGTAGAACTCGTTGCCCAAGCAGTGGAACACTAACTTGCCATCCACAGAGAAGGCATCACCAGAAATCTGAGGACCATTTTTCACAACAAACTCTTCAATCAGGAATATCTTATCTCGTGAATACGATAGAGCATCCTCTACAAAGGCTTTCAGTTGTGACTTGTCCGTTAGTTTGTTAATGCCTTTGCTACCACTGGAGTCCACAGGTTTCACCATGACTGGCAAGCGGAAACTATCAATTTCAGACTCTGCTTCTTCGTATGTCCTATAGCTCTTGGCCTTAGGAACATTAAAACCATGTTCTGCAAGGTACTGTCGGAAGAGATGCTTCTTACTCAGAATTTCCACAGACTTATATGGACTGGTAGGCAACCCCAATTTCTCACTGACGTATGCTGCTGTTGGCGCAGCTGGGTCTGAGGCGTAGGCTACAATACCATCGACCTTCAATTCCCTAGCTAAAGCCAGCACAGCCTCCTTGTCGGTTGTACTGACATTATGGTATTCATGGGCGTACTTGTGGCCTGGATTATCAGGAAGATAATCGCAAGTGATGACGTAACAACCCATATCTCTCGCAGCTTTGATGGCGTATGTCTGATAAATGCTGCCACCAAGCATTAGTACTCTCTTCATATTCTACAACGTATTTACAAATTCAGTAATTCTCCGCACACCTTCCTTGATTTTCTCAATATCGAGTGTGAAGGCGATACGGATATAGTGATTACAGCACTGGCCGTAGGTCACACCTGGCACAGCTGCGACATGAGCACCACGAAGCAGGGCATAGCAGAAGTCGATGGAGTCCATACCGGTCTTGGAAATGTCAACCATCATGTAGAAAGTGGCTTCTGGCGATTTTACGCTAAACTTTTCGATTTTGCTCAATCCTTCATATAAAACGTTTCGACGTTCTGTGAAGATATCGACCATATTCTTTGAGTAATCTTCTTCACCACTAAGAGCCTTGATGGCTGCATATTGAGAGGGTAATGGAGCACAAGCGCAAACATTCTCCTGAAGCTTTGTCATAGCTGCTATTATCTCTTCTGGTGCCAGCACATAACCAATACGATAGCCTGTCATGCAGAACTCCTTGGAAAGAGAATTAATGAGGATAGTACGCTCACGCATACCTTCGATAGCCACAATGCTACGGAAAGGAATATTATCGTATATCAGGCACTTGTAAACCTCGTCGGAAATAACCACCAAGTCATGCTTCTTAGCCAATTCAGCTATGACTGCTATCGTATTCTGAGGAATGATACGCCCTGAAGGATTTGACGGGGTGTTAATCATGATGGCACGCGTCTTTGTCGTGATAGCCTTCTCTATGTCTGCCACCTCAAACGTCAAATCTGTTTTCTCTGGATTGTCAACAATAACAGGAACAGCATGGCACATGCGTACCATCTGAGTGTAATTCACGTAATAGGGTGCAGGGATAATGACTTCATCACCGGGGTCGAGCATGGAGATAAGAGCCAGATAGAGACCTTCCATGGCTCCAACTGTCACCATCACCTCTGAAACCGGGTCATAGCTAAAGCCCTCTTTGCGCTGATAATACTTACTAATGGTCTGGCGCAAGTCCAATAGCCCTGCATTCTGCGAATAACGGGTTTTCCCTTCTTGAATGGCTTCACAAGCTGCATCCTTGATGAGCTGATGGGGCTGTACGTCAGGGTCACCAAGGGTAAAATCAATGACATCGTCATATTTTTTTGCCTCGTCGAAAAGGCTACGCACCAATGACAGCTTGATACTATCAGAAACAATTGATGTCTTAATCATAATATTATTACTTGATGATACAACTAAGAACTCGATTAATATCATTTTTGCTCAGCCCATGGTGCATGGGCAGGCAGATGACCTCGTTGGCCATCTTCGTGGCCACAGGCAGGTTCTCCTTGGTGGCGCTGGGCAGGCTGCGGTAGGTGCTGAAGTCGCTGATGAGCGGGTAGAAATATCTTCTGCCTAATACATCCTGCTTACGCATCTTGAAGTAGAGTTCGTCGCGGGTCATGCCGTACTTGGCGGCATCGACGAAGATGGGGAAGTAGGAGTAGTTATGACGCACATCGGGCAGGTCATCCCAGAAAGTGATGCCTTCGACATCCCTTAACGCCTCACGATATTTGATAGCGACCTGATGGCGGGCTTCGATGGCTGCATCGACCTGCTTGAGATTCAGCAGGCCGTAGGCAGCACGCATCTCGTCCATCTTGGAGTTGATGCCAGGGGCGACGACCTCCGTCTCGCCGGCAAATCCGAAGTTCTTCAGGTAGTCGATACGGCGTTTGGTCTTCTCGTCGTGCATGACCATCGCACCACCCTCAATGGTGTTATAGACCTTGGTGGCATGGAAGCTGAGGGTAGAGAGGTCGCCAAATGATAAAACAGATACACGACCAGCCCCCCTTGCCCCCCTAAAGGGTGGTTCTTGAAGGGCAGTGCGGATTTGCCCTAAAGGCAACACCCTGCCAGCATTCGCCCCCTTTAGGGGGGACAGGGGGGCTGGTACTTCCACACCGAAGGCATGGGCGGCATCGTAGATGACCTTCAGGCCGTACTTGTCGGCTATCTGCTGGATGGCGTCGACGTCGCAGGGCTTGCCATAGACGTGGACGGGCATGATAGCGGTGGTCTTGGGGGTGATGGCGGCCTCAATCTTAGCTGGGTCGATACAGCCGGTCTTCCACTCAATATCGACGAAGACGGGCTTGATGCCGTTCCACCACAAGGCGTGAGTGGTGGCGACGAACGAGTAGGGAGTAGTGATAACCTCGCCGGTGATACGCAGGGCCTGCAAGGCGGTAATCAGCGGCAGCGTGCCATTGGTGAACAGGCTGACGTAGGGCACCTTAAGGTACTCGGCCAAGGCCTGCTCTAACAGCTGGTGATAATGCCCGTTATTGGTAATCCACTTCCTGCCCCAGATGTCCTTGAGGAGTTCGTGAAACTCGTCGAGGTCTGGTAGCAGGGGGGAAGTTACTGTGATTATATCTTTTTTCATTTATTCATCTATCTTTTTAAAATTCTATTGAACATGAGATAGGTCTTGACACTCCACGTGGCCAACAGGACCTTCGGATGCCAGACGAGGGAGAACCCGAGAGTGCGGTATTCCCTGACAATCGCCCTCACGTCTTCCTGAAACGCACGGACGTCAAAGTCTGCGTCCGCCGATGCGAGAGAAGCCGAACGCAACAGGTCCTGCAGCAGTTTCCTGATGCGGAAGTTATACGAGTACGTAGGCCGGACATCCCTCTCCCGGCTCCATGCCGCCAGGTTATGCAAGACGGCGGACAGGTCCTCCACCGCCTTTCTACGATAGGCAAGGTCACGCGTTGCCGACGCCGCACGCTGACGGCAGTAGTAGAGCGTCATGTCGAACTTAAACGGACGGCGGCACAGCGTCAGGAACTTATACAGGAACTCCAGGTCGTCGCCGACACCAAGTCCCGCCGTAAAGCGCAGCGCTCGCATCGTCGCACGCCGAAGGTTCTCGGCGGCGTCGCACGGAAGGTGGTCGTCAGCCCACCTGCGCCTATACCATAGGCGTTGATGGTGGTAACAGACATGGCGGAACATAAATTCCTCAATGTCTGCCGACTCTGCCACAACCATGGGGCTGGCAGCCTTGGCGCCGACATCGACAGTCTCGCCGTCGCGGAACGTCTGCAGGTCGAACAGTGCCATGTCGGCACCGTCATGCGACTGCAGCCATTCCATCATCCTCTCCGTATAGCGCATGTCCACCACAGCGTCAGCATCGACGAACCAGCACCATTCGCCCTGAGCGGCATCCAGTCCTGCATTGCGGGCTGCCGCCACACCGGCATGCTCCTGATGGATCACGCGGAACCGCCGGTCCTTGGCGGCATACTCGTCGCATATCTGCGGACAGCGGTCAGGCGATCCGTCGTCGACGAGTATCGCCTCCCAGCAGTCCAGGGGCGACGCCGCAATGCTGTCGAGGCAGTCGCGCAGATAAGGTTCTACGTTAAAGACGGGAATAATAATACTTAAAAACATGGCATCTGACTTTACGGGCCACATTGATTTGCACCAGACATTACGGACTGGCACGGACTTTTCCTTTGAATCCTTAGAGCACAGCGTTTCATACCCCATTCTCCCCTCCTTCAGAGGGGTCTGGGGAGGTCTTTCATAGCGTCAGCGTATCTTCCAGTCGTCAATCAGTTTCTTCTCGGTTGAGAAGTTGATGCCTATCTTGAACAGTTTGCGAGGGTCATTAGCGAAAGACTGTGCGTAGCCCTTTTCTTCAATCTGTTGAAGTGCAACGTCGGCACTCTGGTTCAGTTTCAATTCGAGGATATAGATATAGTCTGGTGTCTGGATCAGGATATCCATGCGCCCGTTAGTAGTATGTCGTTCTACTTCTACATAGAAGCCAAGTATGCGGAAGATGACATAGAGGGTGTTTTGGAAATAGATCTCAAGTTTGCCCATTACCTGATAGTCACCCGTGGCGAAGAAGCCCTCCAAGCGGCGCATAAAACCCTCGGCGTCGCCTCTCTCAATATCCTTGACAAAGCTGGCGATGGAATAAGTCTTCTTGTCTGCATTTTTCGGTGTGTAGAACGGTAGCAGGTATTTGATGAATCCCTGTTCCACTTCGCGGTTGGGGAATCCCAATCGGTATTCGTCAAAGCGAGCATCGTAGCCTTTGATGGTCAGATAACCACTCTGGTAGAGCAGCGGCAGCGGGTTCTCGTCCATGATGTCGATGCTGTTGAGCGTGTCGGCAGACAGCTCCTCCTCAGTCATGGCATCCAGTGGATAGCCCGTCTTCTTCAGCTGGTAGACCAAGAACGACGGTGTCCCGGTCTCGAACCAGTAGTCGCGGAACACCAGGCTGTTGAGCGTGTTAAGCACGCTGAAGGGATTGTACATTCCCTCCTTAGTGTATTCATTGAAGTAGTAACCGTCGAAATCGGTACGCAGCCGCAGGTAGCACTCCTCCTTGGTCAGCCCGTTATTTGTCGCCAACTTTTCGACACTGTCGTCAAAGTTGTCATGCAGTTCCTTCTCCGTAATGCCGCAGATGTTTGAGTAGGCGGGCAGCATAGAGATGTCAGTGAGGTTGTTCAGGTCACTGAACACGCTCACCTTTCCGAATTTCGTCACCCCCGTCAGGAAGGCGAACTTAATATAGCGGTCACAAGATTTCAAGGCTCCGTAGAACGCCTTCAGTGTATTTCTGTATTCTGTCTGTAGTTCCGGATTGCCGATAGCCTGCAGCAGTGGCTTATCATACTCATCCACGAGGATGACCACTTGCGCCCCAGTTTGTTCAAATGCAGTACGTATGATACGCTCAAAACGTCCAGCAATTGTTTTTTCTATCACGCGAGGCTCATATTGATGCTCCCATTCCTGTAGCGTCCTTTCCAGAATTATTGTCAGAGCTTCTTTGCTATCATACTTCTCTGTGTTCAGATCCAAATGGAGTATCGGAAACTCTTTCCAGTCCCATTCCACGCAGTCTGCATAGAGGCCCTTGAACAACTCCCTTTCACCAGAGAAGAAAGCCTCGAGTGTGGAAAGAAGCAGAGACTTGCCAAATCGGCGCGGACGAGAAAGGAAGTAATACTTCCCCTCCGACACCATCTTATACATCAGTGCCGTCTTATCAACATAGGCATACCCCCCACGTCGCACCTCGCCAAAATTCTGTATTCCTATCGGGTATTTCATTGTCTGTTTCCCATTCTGTCTGCAAAGTTACGAAAAATTTCCAAAAGGCCAAAACTTTCCGTCACTTTTTGTTTGCAACGGGATTTTAAAGCATCGGAATTGACGGACTGACACGGACGACCTATTCCCCATCAAATCGGGTCCATAAACGTGCGCTCCTGGCGGTTGAAGACGATGATGCCGAGGAAGAGGACGGTGAGGGTGAAGAGGGCGGTAGTAAGCAGTCATTTTAGACCCGTTGGAGTCCCAACAGGTTTCATCTTTAGAGTTTATTATAAATTCTCGATTAATTTATGCTAGTGCCATGGCTGGCATTGGCTGCCATTTGTGCTCCAAGAGATTGACCAGTTCATCCTT
>JAEEGL010550339.1_pt1 | contig 21183 bp, 20 predicted proteins | sample 9134231 | NCBI WGS metagenome assembly JAEEGL01 (sample SAMN16246548, study PRJNA631951) | gut metagenome | biome: gut microbiome; feature: rumen; material: fiber-attached | host: Bos | place: Iran: Karaj | collected 2018-10 | reverse complement strand
TGACAGCAAGTTCGGGGGTATGTAAGCAGGTCGGAATTTGTGGGCTGATTCCGTTAAAAATTAACCCTCGATGCCAAATAAATGGCGAAACTTCTTATGCAATCGCAGCGTAACCGTTGCGGTTCCCGCCGCGCGGACAAGGTCCGTAGCCGCGGGTGCTCCCCCGGAAGTTTTTCGGCTCAACGTCCGGACCGGAGTATCATAAAAGGGCTGATAGCCGAGGCCGCGCTTCGAGGCTGAGGCGAAACTTTAGAAGATAAGCGACGCTTAGGTCCGTCCCGTACCATGCCGTCGCCGACAATCAAACGGAGACTAAACTTGTAGAAAGCATATTTTCGGCGTGTTTGGACGAGGGTTCGACTCCCTCCGGCTCCACAAGGAAAACGATAACCCCGATGAATTTCGGGGTTTTTTATTGCCTTTTTGCGGGGAAAATGCACGCCGTGTCCGAGAAAAACGTATTTTTGCCGCGCTAAATATTTTCGAATGGAGAAGATATACTTTACAGATTTCGTTGCCACGGACGTGGAAACGGCGCATGAGAAGCTGCGGGAGTGGCAGCGCAAATATCCCGCTTCGCCGTTGCTGAACATGTTCTGCCTGCGCGAGGACCGTTTCAAAGGCCAGAGCCGTCAGCGGGCCAAAATGCTGCTCACGCTGCCCGACAAACTGCGTTTCGACGCGCTGCCGTTGGAAACGGCCCCGATTGTGGAGATTCGCGAGAAGCCGCAGCTTAACATCTTGGAAACCAAGCCGCAACAAAAATCGTCGTTGAACCCGATCTTCGTCAAGCACCCCTCTCCGGATCATGAAAACCGGCAGGCGCTGATTGATCAATTGATTGAAAAATTCTCCAAAGACGCCCCCAAAATCATTTACTCGCCCGACGTCCACGATGCCGACGCGGACTACGGAATGGAGAGTTCAGTAGAGGATCAAAGTATTGTAAGTGTTTCATTGGCAAATATTTATGCGGATCAAGGGTATTATGACCGGGCTATTCAGATGTTTGAAATATTGAAGTTGCATTTTCCCGAAAAAAATAGTATTTTTGCCGCCCGAATCGAGGAGTTGAAAAAAAGGATGGCCGAAGGGTGATTTTGGCATTGTTTTTGCTTGATTCCGGACTGGATTTGAAAAGTAAATAATTGAATCATAAACTAAAAAGTAAAAGAAGATGTTTACATTGTGTGTAGTATTAATTATTTTGGCAAGTATCGTGCTGGCTTTCGTCGTGTTGATCCAAAACTCCAAGGGCGGTGGTCTGGCTTCCAATTTCGCCTCCTCAAACCAGGTGATGGGCGTTCGCAAAACCGCTGATGTGCTTGAAAAGACCACATGGGGCCTTGCCGCAGGCATCATGTTGCTCTGCTTCGTGTGCGCTTTCATCTCCAAAAACGAATACAATAGCGTTCACGGCATCTCCAACACCCAAGTTGAGCAAACGACAACCGATGCTGGTGCTGAAGAATAACCGATAATGGATTTGATTTTGTAAACATGCAATGCCTTTGGCGTTGTGTGTTTTTTTTGTTTGTAATATAAAATATTGATACAATGAATATTAAACACGAAAATGTTCCCGGCCAGGTGCAGGAACTCGTCATTGAAATCCAAAAGGAAGATTACGCAGAAAACGTAGATAAAGCGTTAAAAAAACAACGTCGCGAGGTGGCTGTCCCCGGCTTCCGCAAGGGCAACGCCCCGATGGGCATCGTCCAGAAAATGTACGGCAAGAACATCCTCGTGATGGAGATCGACCGTCTCGTCAACGAGCAGATGGACAAATTCTTCAAGGAGAATGAGGTGAAGTACATCTTCGAGCCCATGCCCGTGGAAGGCAAGTCGAAGGTTGACTTCGACAATCCCGACAACTTCTCCTTTGTGTACGAATATGCGCTTCGTCCCGAGGTCAAGATCGACTACAAGGCTATGCCGGCGATCACCGACTTCACCATCATCCCCAGCGATGAGGAGGTGGACACCCAGGTCGAGCAGCTCCGCGAGCGCCACGGCAAGTATGTCACGCCCGACACTATCGAGGCGAACGACAGCATCTCAGCTGATTACGGCGGCGAAAAGGAGGCTTTCTTCTTCATCCGCGATCTGAATGACGACGCCAAGAAGGAGTTCGTCGGCAAGAAAGTGGGCGACAAACTGACCGTTGCCATGCGCAAGGCTTTCCAGTCGGATCCTTATTTCGCCCGCGCTTTCGACCTCAAGGCCGAGGAGCTCACCGCCGATGATCCGTACACCTACGATCTGACCATCAAGCGTATCGGTCGCATCGAGCCAGCCGAACTGAACGAGGATTTCTTCAAGATGGCCTATCCCGATGGCAGCGTGACCGACGAGACCGCCATGCGCCAAGTGGAGAAGAGCAAACTCGCCGAGCAATACAAGCCCGATACCGAGCGCCTTTTCATGAACAAGGCTATCGAAACCCTGTTGGACAACGTGACGGTGGAACTGCCCGACGATTTCATGAAACGCTACATCAAGGCTGTCCAGAAAGACATGAAGGACGAGGATTTGGAGAAGCAATTCGACCAGTACAAACGTTCCTTCGCCTGGCAGATTTTGGAGAATAACATCGTGGAGGGCGAGGATGTGAATGTCACCCGCGAAGATGTCGAAGCCTATTTCCGCAACTATTTCGTCAAGAACTATTTCGCCAACTTCAACGCCGAGAGCGTGAAGGATCAGGTCGATAAGATTGTGGCCGACTCCATGAAAAACCAGGAGTATGTGAAGAACGCCTACGACATGCTCTATGACCAGAAATTGGTGGAAGTGTTGCGTAAAAAGATGAATATCGAGCACAAGGAAGGCGATTTCAAGGCTTTTGTGAACGAGATTTCTCCCAAAGGGGAAAACACCGCCGAGGAGAAGCCCAAGAAGACGACGAAGCGCAAGACCGCGCCCAAGGCTGAGGTTCCCGCCGCTGAAGAGGCTCCCGCAGAGGAAAAACCCAAAAAGACGAAAGCCAAGTCCACCAAAACCAAAACCGCAAAAGAGTAAATTATGAGAGACGAATTCAGAAATTATGCGCTGAAGCATCGCGGCATCAGTAGTCTGAAGATGGACCGTTACGTGTCCAGAACCTACGACTACATCACGCCGTACATCATCGAGGAGCGCCCGATGAACATCACTCAGTTGGACGTCTTTTCCCGTCTGATGAAGGATCGTATCATCTTCATGGGAGTGCCGATTGACGACGACGTGGCCAACATCATTCAAGCGCAGCTGCTCTTCCTCGAATCGCAGGATTCCGAGCGCGACATCCAGATTTACGTCAACAGCCCTGGCGGCGTGGTGTATGCCGGCTTAGGCATCTACGACACGATGCAGTACCTCAAACCAGACGTGTCCACCATTTGCACGGGTATGGCCGCCTCCATGGCTGCTGTGCTGATGTGCGCCGGTGCCAAGGGCAAGCGTTTCGCCCTCCCGCACTCCCGTGTGATGATTCACCAACCGATGGGCGGTGCGCAGGGCCAGGCTTCCGACATTGAGATCGAGGCTCGCGAGATCCAGAAGATCAAGAAAGAACTCTATGAAATCATCGCCTACCATACCGGCAAGGACTACGAGCAGGTGTGGAAGGACAGCGACCGCGACTACTGGATGACGGCTGCCGAAGCGAAAGAGTACGGCATGATCGACCAAGTGTTGGGCCGCGACCAACGCAAATAAGCGACAAATTTAACATCTTGAAATAGAAGAGACCGGCTTCCGGAAGTGTCTGGGCGCCGGTTTTCTGTTCTAAAACGAGTATATGGCAAAAAAAACAAACAGATACGATAGAACGTGCAGCTTTTGCGGGCGCGACATCCCCGACGACCAGTTCATCATCGGCGGTTTCGACGCGATGATTTGCAGCGATTGTCTGAAGGCTGCCACGGAAATATACCACCAGCATCAGGCCGAGAAAGAGCAGCGTGCGATTTCGGAGATTAAACACAAACTGTTGAAACCGAAGGAGATAAAGGAGAAATTGGACGAATATGTCATCGGACAGGAGGAGGCCAAGAAGGTGTTGTCGGTGGCGGTCTATAATCACTACAAACGTCTGATGCAGGGGGTGGACGAGTCGGATCCCGATGTGGATATCGAAAAGAGCAATGTGTTGTTGATAGGAGAGACCGGTACGGGTAAAACCTTGTTGGCCAAGACGATAGCCAACTTGTTGGATGTGCCGTTCTGTATTGCTGACGCCACCGTCTTCACGCAAGCGGGCTATGTGGGCGAAGATGTGGAGAGCATCCTTTCGCGTCTGCTGCAGGCCTCCGATTACGACGTGAACCGTGCCGAGCGCGGTATCGTCTTCATCGACGAGATCGACAAGATTGCCCGCAAGGGTTCCGAGAATCCGTCGATCACGCGAGATGTGTCGGGCGAAGGCGTGCAGCAGTCGTTGCTGAAGCTGTTGGAAGGCTCCATCGTGAACGTGCCGCCGCAAGGTGGTCGGAAGCACCCCGAGCAGGAGTTTATTCATGTCAACACGCGCCATATTCTGTTCATCGGCAGCGGAGCATTCAATAACCTGTCGAACATCATCTGCGACCGCATGAACACGCATGCTATCGGTTATAACACCAAGAACATCAACTTCAACCCGCAGGAGGCACTGAAATACGTCAGTGCGCAGGATGTCAAGGAGTTCGGACTGATCCCCGAGCTGTGCGGCCGTTTCCCTGTCATCACCTCGCTGAACGCATTGGACAGTACGGCGTTGAAGCGCATCCTTACCGAACCGAAGAACGCGTTGGTGAAGCAGTATATCGCACTGTTCAAGATGGACGGCATCGCGCTGAGTTTCACCGAGGAGAGCCTGGACTACATCGTCGATAAGGCGGTGGAGCTGCAGCTGGGCGCCCGCGGTCTGCGCGCCATCGTTGAGAAAATCATGACCGACGCGATGTTCGAGTTCCCGAGCTTGAACAGGAAGAAGATCGTGGTCGATAAAGCCTATGCAAAGGAGAAGTTCGAGAGCTCGATTTTTTCGTTTAAGGATAAGTAGGCTTACAGGTTTGAGGCTTAGAGGCTTACTGGCTTAGAGGTTTAAGGGTTATATGAGAAAATGTTGTTTGATACTGTTGTTTTTGCTTGTGGGGATTGCTTTGCAGGCGCAGAAGTTTGCCCCTCAACCCAAGCCCGCCGCTCCGCCGAAGCCGTACGGTCCTGTGCCGACCGATGCGCAGGTGTCCTGGCAACGCATGGAGATGAATATGTTCTGCCATTTCGGACCGAATACCTTCACTGGACTGGAGTGGGGAGAGGGCACGGAAACCGAGGACATCTTCAACCCGACCGCCCTCGACTGCAACCAGTGGGTGGCAGTGGCGAAGAATGCGGGCTTCGGGGGCATCATCCTCACGGCCAAGCACCACGACGGTTTCTGTCTGTGGCCTAATCCTGCGAGTACGCACACCGTGCGTGAGAGTGCGTGGCGCAACGGGAAGGGCGATGTGCTGAAGGAGCTGTCAAAGGCGTGCAAACAGGGCGGTGTGAAGTTCGGCATCTACATCTCCCCGTGGGACCGCAACGCGCCCACCTACGGCACGGATGCCTACAACAAGGTGTTTCTCAAGACGTTGCGGAACGCACATACAAACTACGGCCCTATCTTCGAGCAATGGTTTGACGGGGCCAACGGTGAGGGGCCGAACGGCAAGAAGCAGGTCTATGACTGGAAGAAGTTCAATGGGCAAACGAAGAAGTTGCAGCCCAATGCAGTGATTTTCAGTGATGTGGGACCGGGGTGCCGGTGGGTTGGCAACGAAGAGGGAAAATGCGGGCGCACCTGCTGGTCGCGGCTCGATGTGGAGGGCTTCGGTCCGGGTGCCGACGCCCCTTCTCAGGACACGCTCAACGCGGGCAACTACAACGGGGCGTGCTGGATTCCCGCCGAGACGGACGTCTCCATCCGGCCGGGCTGGTTCTGGCGCGAGAGCGAGCACCCGAAGAGCGTGCAGGAGCTGCTGAAAATCTACTACAATAGCGTGGGACGCAATTCCCTGCTTCTGCTCAATGTGCCGCCCGACAGCCGCGGTCTCATCTCTGCCGAGGATTCGTTGCGTTTGGTGGAGTTCCGCGCCGCGTTAGACAGCATTTTCGCGCACAATCTGGCAAAAAATGCACGGTATATCGCCGTGTCGAATTATCGCACCAATGACCGAAATCCCCGATTGGGGTATTGGATTTCAGTGTTGGCCTGCTGTGAGCCTGGCCCCTTCCATGCATACTATATGTTGGACCATTATGGAACAGACGACTATAATACCTATTGGGCTACTGCAGACACCGTGACCAATGCGTGGGCGGAGTTCCAGTTCGACGAACCGCAGACCTTCAACCGCGTCTTGCTGCAGGAGTACATTCCACTCGGCCAAAGGGTGGAAAAGTTCCACATCGAAATTGAGGATGAGAACGGCAACTGGCGCACCATCGCCGAGGAGACCACCATCGGTTACAAACGGATTGTGCTTACGGAGACGGTTACCACGGAAAAGGTGAGAATAGTCATCGACCAAAGCCGCGCCTGCATCGTGTTGAACAGGGTGGGATTGTTTATGGACCGGATTTTTTCAGAATAAACCCAAAGGTGCGATAGGAGTCTAAACATACGGATGAAAATTGTATTTTTGCGACCTGTTTGAACGGAAAACCTGTTTATGAAGAAGATATTATTGACTGGAATATTTTGTGTTGCGTTGATATTCAGCTATGCACAAACGCAACCGATGAAGTTTTTGGGCGTCGGGATGAACAGCACGATGTCCACGTTTGTGTCGAAAATGAAGGGCAAGGGATTCGTGGAGGATGTCAACCACACGAAACCGAATTTCACGGTGATGAAGGGCGTTTTTGCCGGTGAACGCGTGAAGATCGAGATTCGCTCGGCGGCGAAAACCCATCTTGTCTATAGCGTGAATGTTTTCTTCACCATGAGCACGCAGTTCACTTACCCCGATTTGCAGAGCCGTTTGAGCGGCAAGTACGGGGAAATCACGCAGGAGGTCAACCATATCAAGGAGGAGCCTATTTACGTGAAATATACCACCGATTACTCCAAATGGCAGACCGACACGGACACGGTGACGCAAGCATATAACACAATCATTCTCTCGAAGTGCAGTTATCACAGCACTTCTCCGTTTGTCATCAGTTACATTGATGGAAAAAATTCCAAAGTGGAGACTTTGGAGGTCAATTCAGATTTTTAGCGGGCTTGGCTGAGCAGGTCTTTGCCGCAGATGGCATTACAGGTCATCATGGTTGTCATGGCCACTCCCAGCATGCCGTGCAGCATCATGTTTTGTCCGGCCTGATAGAGGTTTTCGAAGGGGGAAGCGGGAGAAAGGACGGTGCCGAGCAGATTGTCGTAGGATTTGCGGATTCCGTAGGAGGAGCCGTGCCAAGTGCCCGTGTAGTCGCGGTAGGTGAGCGGCGTGCTGGTCCAGTAGTTGAGGATGTTTCCTTCTAAATCAGGAAGATAACGTTTCGCAAAGGCTATGCACTCTTCGGCTTTTTTCTGCTTGAAAGCTTTGTATGCTTCGGGACGGTGTCCCAAGGAGCTCACTTCCCATTCGCTCACGGCGTCCCATGACATGGGGATTAGCAGGTCGATGTTGGTGGCGAATTGGCCTGTCAGAGGCACATTGAAATTGATGAGCATGTTTTGGACGGGGGCGTCTTTCCCGCAGGGGGTGTTCCAGACATCGTCGGATTCAATGATGCTGATGCTTCGGTTGAGGTAGGGGATGGTGTCGGGTCGCAGCTCCAGTTGCACGGTGAACATGCCAACGGTGTTTTCCAGCCGTTGGATGCGCCGGCGGTAAATGTTGCGCATCTCTTTGCACTCCGGGGTGTATTGGATGGTCAGGTTAGGGTGTATGGTGGTGACGAACAGGTCGGCATGGTATTCCGTGCCGTCGGAACAGTGTACGCCCTTGATTCTGCCGTCTTCTCCGATTTCGAATTGATCCACGGCCTTGCGGGTCAGCAATTCGCCGCCGGTAGCCTGAAGATTTTCCACCAGGCGGTTGATCAAGGTTTCACCGCCGCCTTTCAGCCGGTAGGAGCCTTGGGTGAACGAGTTGATGGATTGGAGGAACGCATAGAGCGGCAGTTTGTCGGTCAGCTCCGTGGTCAGACATTGCCCGCAGAGCAGGTTGCGCACCACGGGGTTGGAGAAGTTCGCCTCCAGGTAAGCTTTGGCGGAGACGCCCATCAGGACGTTGTCAAATACATTGTGATTGGGAAGAACAGAATCGTAGATACGCTTGTTGATGCTCTTCATTAAGGAAACCAACTTCCTGAGGGCTGCTTTTTCGGAGGGAAATTCGGCTGCGATGCCGTCCACAAATTGTTGGAAACCCCGATTGAGGAAGAGGGTGTGTCCAAGGGTGTGGACTTCGAGGAATCGGTCGTCAAGGGGTTGCCAGGGCAGGTCTTCCAGTCCGAAGTAGGTGACTAAGGGATGGAGCACTTCGCCTTTGCCGATGCCGCCCACATAGTGGAAGCCGGTATCATACATTTGGCCGTGGCGACGGAACGATTGGAACGCGCCGCCGGGAATCGGGCATTTTTCCAGCACGGTCACCTTTTTGCCCTCTTTGGCAAGTGCAATACCGCAGGTTAGCCCGCCGAAGCCGCCGCCGATGATCACCACATCTCTCTTCTCCGTCATATTCTATCGCATTTCGGCCTCCAGTTGCAGGCGGAGGTCGTCAGGATTGTTCGCGTCCGAGAGGGTTGCCTTCACGGTGACGGAGCCCTCGTTTTCAGTGATTTGCCGTTGAAGTCTCAGGGTGTCGCCCGGACGGATCAGTGCCACATAGCGGCAGTTTTTGATGGCCGCATAATGGAGCGGGCGTCCGGTCTCGCGGCACACGCATTCGCGGATCATGCGCAAGGAGAGCACGCCCGGGGTGATGGGGTTTCCGGGAAAGTGCCCTTGGTAAACCGGGTGATTGTCAAGCATTTTCAGCAGAACGGCCTCCTGATCTGCCGAGATGATGTCATATAAAAGATGGATTAGGGACATGGCTCTACGCTTGTTGGGTTAATTCGCCAATTTCATGCGGCAGGTCATCTTCGTTTGGCCGTTGACAGCGGTTTCCGCCGCCACCATCGTGATGTTGCCCACTTGCGACATAATGGTAAGCCGGGTAGTCAGTGTGTCGCCGGCCATCGGCATAGGATGGCTCACCACGCAACGCTTGATGTCGCCGATATAGCCCATGTTAACCTCTTCGCCGGCCTGTTTGCGCAGGTGACCCACGTATGCCGCCGCGGTCTGGGCGATATGTTCCAAAATGCCCTCTTCCGCCAGCCGCCCGGACTCATCCAGAAACATGTTGTCGTCGGAGATGGTCAGTGTGGAGCTGCAGTTCTGCTCGTCTTCGAGCGCGAACCCGTCCACCATCAGAATGGGCGGCCGTTGGGGGATAAGGCTGATGATGTCGTTTGTCTTACATGCGGGTATAGACATAGTCGTACAGGTCTGCGAAAGTTTTCAGAGAAGGAAGGTCAGGAGTCTTGATCTCCACGCCGAACTCCTCGTTCACCAGGCCTACCATGTCAACAAGACTCAAGCTGTCCAAGTGCATGGTCTCTTTGATGTTCGCATCGGGTTGGATGGTTTCAGCGTCCACTTCGAATTCGTCAGCGAGGATGGACACCATTTTTTTGATCATTTCGTCTTTTTCCATAGCAATTTTTTTGGGGAAATATACTTTTTTTGATTTATTTTATGTCTTTGATAATCAATGTGGAATTGGTTCCGCCGAAGCCGAAGCTGTTCGACAAGAAGATGTCGAAGTCGTAATTGTCGATACGTTGGGCGGGGATGTTGAGTTTGGAGGTGTCTTCGTCGCCGTGTTCGAAGTTGAGGTTCGGGGCGATGAAGCGGTTTTTCATCATGAGCATGGAGTAGATGGCCTCGCTGGCGCCGGCCATCCACATTTCGTGACCGGTCTGTCCTTTGGTGGAGGTGACGGGCGGCATGTTGTCGCCGAAGACGGAGTAGATGGCTTTAGACTCGTTGGTGTCGCCGACGGAGGTGGAGGTGGCGTGGGCGTTGATATAGCCGACTTGCTCTTTGGTGATGCCGCTCTGTTGCAGTGCCATGAGGAGGGCTTTGCGGGGGCCGTCCACGTTGGGGGAGGAGATGTGGTCGCCGTTGGAGGAGAAGCCGTAGCCTAACACTTCCGCGATGATGGGGGCGCCGCGTTTCACTGCGGACTCGTAGCTTTCGATGATGACCGTGGCCGCGCCGCCGCCGGGCACCAGGCCGTCACGGCCTGCGTCGAAGGGGCGGGAGGCCTTTTCGGGTTCGTTTTCGCGTTTCGAGAAGGCGCCGATGCCGTCGAAACTGCCGATGGAGAAGGGGTTCACCTCTTGTGCGCCGCCGCAGACGATGCAGTCTTGCAAGCCCCACTTGATGAGCAGCGAGCCGAGGCCGATGGCATGGGAGCCGCTGGCGCAGGCTGCGCTGACCGTCATGTTGATGCCTCTGAGTTTGAAAAGGCAGCCAAGGTTCATGGTTACCGTCGAGTTCATGGATTGGAAGATGGCGCCGGAACCCACCAACCGGGTGTTTTTCTTCTCGCGCATGGTATCGACGCTCTTCACGACCGCGTCGGCGCTGCTGTCGTTGCCGTAGAGGAGACCCACGTCGTGGCGTTCCAGGTAATCGGCGTCCATTTTGGCCATCTTGAGGGCGTCCACAGTGGCCATGTAGGCGTATTGTGCCTCCTCGGGCATGAACACGCGGTGCGCGCGGTCCACCACGCCTTTCAGGTTCGGCATCTGCACTGCGGCGGTGAGGCCTGACTCGAAGCCCATCTCCTTGCGCACCGGGTCGAACACGATCCCCGATTTTCCATGAAACAAAGAGTCTTTGACTTCTTCCAAAGATGTACCGATGCATGACCAGATGCCCATGCCGGTGATGACTACTCTTCTGCCGTTATTTTCGCTCATATATCTTGATTAATAACAAATTACAAACGTTAAAAAATCTTAAAAAACCGAAAAAACCGACCCTTTCGGGCCTTGATTTTTCGGGCGGCAAAAATACACTTTTTACGGATATATCCAACAGCTAAATATCGGGAAAATGAAGTCCCGCTATTTCACCAGCGTAACCGTGCCGGTGCGCTCCATCTGTGTGCCGTCGGGCATCTTGTATTCCATGTGATAGACATAGACGTTCATCGGGGCGAGGACGCCGTTGATGCGACCGTCCCAGCCTTCCTGCGGGTTGGTGGTGAGGAAGATGCACTCGCCTGTGCGCGCGAAGACCGAGAAACGGTAACCGTCCACGGAGACGAACGAATTCACCGGTTTGAAGACGTTGTTGTTGGCGCCCAAGGGGCGGAAAGCGTTCGGGATGTAGATGGCCGGGGGCTGGGTGACGGTGATCTGGTTGGAAAGGCTGGTCTCTTCCAGGCCGTAACGGTTGGTGTTCTCCTGAGCTTCGATGTAATAGGAGAATTTCGAGCCGGTTTCATACAGGGCGGAGATGTCGTCGGAATAGCTGTTGACAGTGCCGGGCGGCAGCTGTGCTGTCGTGTTGAAGAGCTCCTCGCTCTCCACTTTCCGCATGACATAGTAGAAGGCGACGTCGCCGTCCCAGTTTTCGTAGCCGGGCCATGAGAGCACGTTGTTCTGGGCGTTGTTCTCGCCGCGCAGCAGGATGTTGTGCGAGATGTTGGAGTATCCGGATTCCACCTCGCAGGTGTTGAAGAGGAAGGTGCGGTAGTAGTAGGTGTTGCGGCTGAAATTGGCGTTGCTGTCCGCGAAAACGTAGTCGGCCGTGCCCGGAGTGTAGCTTTTGGTCTTGAAATTCTCGAAATGGACGCCGTCCTCGCTGCGCTGTAGCGTGAGACTTACGAACGGCAGGGTGTCGCCGCTGGTGAGCACCTTGATGCGGATATACTCGTTGTCGATGACCGAAACCGAGCGGATGTAGGTGAAGTCCTGCGATTCGTCCGCCTGGATGTCGATGTTGACGCGGTTGGTGCTGGCCGTGACGGTGCCGCCATTGTTCACCACCCGCACATAGGCGATGTATTGCTGGTTAAGTTGCAGATTCTCAATTAGAAAGTTGTTGCTGGTGGTGGAACCTAAGTTGGTCCAGCTCGTCCCTTGGTCGCTGCTGAGCATCACCTCGAAATGGTGGATGCCGCCGTGAAGGTTGGCATAGGTGGACCATTGGATGGTGGCGTTCTTATGGCAGGCGTCCGCGTGTTGGAGATGCAGGGTCATGTTGCACTGCTGGTCGTCGGTCAGGGCGGAGACGTTGCCGCAGGAGTCCATGGTGGCGATGCGGTAGTAGCGGGAGTCGAAATTCGGGTCGATGACCGGGTCGATCCAGTAGGTCTGCCCGTATATCGTGTCCAGCGGAATCGTGCCGTTCGGGCTTATATAATAGATAATGAATGCCATCATGTAAGGCTCGGTTCCGTGGAAACCGAGCATCACCTCGTTGTCCGGGGTCACCGTCACGCTGTCGAGCACGGGCGCCGCGGGGCTGGCGCTGTCCACCAAGTGCGCGGAGCCGATGGTGGTCATGAAGGGACAACGTTCGTTGGTGCCGTAGAAGTTGGTGATACTCACCTGGTAGGAGATGATGTTGTCGCAAACATCCGAAGTGTCGGTGTAGTGCAGCTGGGTGTTCGGCACCGATGCGAAAGGCTCCGGCGGGAAGTCGGGCTCGAAGTCGCGTTTTTTGTAGATGTCGAAGGTGCTGCCCCAGGAGTTGTCGAGAACGGAGGTGGGCGATTCCCATTCGAGATAGGCTAACGTGTTGTTGGCCTGGGGGATGACGGTCAGACTGATGGAGTGGATGGTGTCGGAGTAGTAGGCGTTGTCGTTGGAATCCAGTGCCATGATGTGGCAGTAGTAGTCGGTTGCGACGGGGATGTTGTTGATGTCTTTGGAACCATAGTCGCAGAGCGTGAAGTTCTGAGTGGCGCTGTTGTATCCGAACAAGCTGTCGCAGAGTATGTTGTTGACATAAAAATAGTAAACCTTGAAATGGATGCAGTCACCGTTGCTGCTCCATGCCATCTTGATGCGTGTGTTGTTGTTCATCAGCTTGAGACACTGCATTTTAGGCGGTTCCCATGCGAAACAGCTGAGGGTGAAAACCATCAAGATACCCAAAAATATATGTTTTTTCACTATTTGCTTTATTCGTTTGCCAAATTATTACCAACGACGATTCTCGTGAAATTATTGTATGAAAAATACTTTTTTGCCAAATGGCATATTTCTTCCGTTGAAACTTTTTTAATATCAGAAAGATAACGGTACATTTCGGTTTCGTCCAGTCCGAAACGGCGCCAGTAGGCGAACTTTTGCATGGAGGTGACGGTGGTGTCGGCCGCGCGAAGCTGGATGCCCGCCATGTAGTTTTTCACCATGTCGAGCTCTTCGGGGCTGACGGGCTCTTCTTGAAGTCGTTGCAACTCCTCGAAGCAGGCATCGATGGCTTGTCGGGTGCGGTCGGCGTTCACATCGCTGTTGATGGCGAAGACCGACTGGTTCCCGAAAAAGGTGCTGCTGGAGGAGACTCCGTAGGTGAGCCCCTGCCGCTCACGAAGATTCTGCATCAGCCGCGAGCTGAAATAGCCGCCGGTCAGGGTGTTCAACACCGAGAAAGCGGTGCGCTCCTTGTCATTGTATCCCATTGACAAACAGCATAGTACAATGGAGGACTGCAGGCAGTCTGGCATCTCTTGGCAGATCAGACGACCGGGCTCTTTGAGCGCCGGAAGTTCGGGAAGCTGCGGGGAGGGCGTGCCGTGCGGGATGGGCTCCCACGCTTTGCGGATGAGGTCTTCGATTTGCGGGTCGGTGTTGCCGGTGACGAACAGTGTGACATTCTCCGCGCAGAAGCATTGCTGGTGGAATTTCTTTAACTTGCTTGTTGTTAATGCGTTGAGAGTTTCGATGGAGGCAAATTGCGACACAGCGGGGAACGTGTCTCCTAACATCTCCTTCCACATGATACGCCAGGAGCAGTAGTCGGTTTTGTGCTCGTTATACGCCAGGTTCTTTATCTCTTTGTCCTGCATGATCCGCAGGTTGTCGGGACGATATTCCGGGGAGACGAGGAACCCGCTCACCACGGGGAGGATGTCCGCCATGTTGTTTTTCGGGACGGAAATGAGGATTTGCACGCAATCCATGCCGACGTTCACGGAGACGTTGGTGCCGTAATAGTCCATCTTTTCGGACACTTCCTGCGGTGAGTAGTGCGGTGAGCTCTCTTTGAGCAGCGAGAAGGCGAAGTTGCAGACGTGCTTTTCGGGCTGGTAGAGCGATCCGGTCCGCACCTGCAGCAGGAGGTGGATCAGGTCCAGATGGGGGTTGTCGAAGAAATAGGCGGGGATGCCGTTGCCCAGCGTTTCCCGGCGGGGTGTCTGCAGGGAAAAGGGCTCTATGGGTCGGATGGCGGGCGGTATGGCCCGGTTGATGGTGGTCATTATGGTATCAGAAGTATTTGTCCTTGTTTTTGAAGTTCGTTGCCTTGGCTGTCTTTGTATTTGATGAGGTAAACATACATGCCGAAGGGCAGGGTGGTGTCGTGCATCTTGCCGTCCCATCCGATGTTCATGTCGCGGGTCTGGAACACCCGTCCGCCGCCGCGGTTGAAGATGGTCAATTCGAAGTTGCGGGGCTCGAAGTTGGCCTTGACGTAGAAGAGGTCGTTGAGGCCGTCGCCGTTGGGGGTGAAGGCCGACGGGATGAAGAACTGGTCGGCGTCGGGTGCGGGCTCTTCCGGTGAATATTCGTATTTTGCGACCTCTTCGCCGTCAACGGTGATCGTGGTCTCACAGACAGAGGGCTTGTCCTTAGTGGCGGGAGAACAGGAATGTACGGTGCGGACATGCTGTGGTCTTGCCAGTTTGGATCTTTCAGGAGAGGCCTTGATATTGTCGTAAGAAAGGCTGTTGTCGGCTTGCATGGTGGAAGTGGTCGGCGTAGCGGCAGATTGGCGTTTCTCGATGACGGAGGCCATGGTGGAGCCTTCGTGTGTGGCCGCCTGCGTGGTGGTGGTCAAGGTAGGTTTCGTTTGCGGAGTGACGGCAGATGCTGTAGTAGATGTCTGGATGGAAGTGCTCGGAGAAGTTGTGATGGTGGCTGCCGATTGGTTTTCAGTCGGTTGCGGGTCAGTGACCTCCGTGGCGGGTGTTGCGGGTTGAGACTGGTCGGCGGGCTGTTGGCGCAAGGTCTTCATCAGTATGGGGACGGTGATCAAGACGGCGGCGATGCCGGTGACCATGGCGGCACGGCCTTTCGGCGAAAGTCCGGGCTTGCGGCTGAATTTCTGCACGTACCGCTTGTCGTTCACGATGGAGGTCCATTCCTCCTCCGTGGCGGGCACCTCCATCCGGCGCAGCTCCTCTATCGGGTTGTTTTTCATATATTCAGTATTCTTCATTCTTCAAATATTTCTCTATTTCCTTGCGAAGTCTCTCTTTGGCGCGTGAGATCAACGTGCTGACATTGTTTTTCGAGAGATTCAGCATTTCTGCAATCCGATCCTGGCAGATATCGTCGATAACATACAGGTTGAAGACGGTTCGGTGTTTCTGCGGGAGCTGGTTGACAAACCCCAGCAGCACTTCCATCGGGATGCCGTCGTATTCGTGCGTCGCATCCACCGCCGGATTCACCTCTAACTGGCTCATCGGGATGGCGGCCCACAGGTGTCTGCGTCGCAGATAGTCGATCGCCTTGCGGATGGTGATCTGCCGCAACCATCCTCCGAGCGACGTGATGTTGTCGAATTGCTCAAAATGAGTCAGGATGAATATGAAAACATCGTGAAAAAGGTCTTCGGCCTCTTCCAGATTCGCCGTGTAACGCATGCAGACACCCTTGATCAGCGGTCCGTATGCGTCGTACAGCATCTTCTGGGCGTTGTTGTCTCCCTTCCGGCAGCCTTCGATGATTTCTATCTCTTTTTCAGTCAGCATTTATATTCAATACTTTCTTGACGAAATTCGCGGGAAATTCTTACAAAAAAAATGAAAAAAAAGTGATTTTCAGGAAATCCTGAAGGTTAGAAGTCGAGGGAAAGTTGGTTTTTTAGATGGAAACTCTTTCTGTGATAAGGAGTTAAACCGAATTTATTGACAGCGGCGATATGCTTGGGCGCGGGATAGCCTTTGTTGTGTTTCCAGTCGTATTCGGGGTATTCGTCGGCGAGTCGCACCATGAGCTCGTCGCGGTGGGTTTTGGCGAGGATGGAGGCGGCGGCGATGGAGAGGTAGGTGGCGTCGCCCTTCACAATGCAGCGGTAGGGGATGTTCCAGCGGTCGGTGAAGCGGTTGCCATCGACCAGGATCAGTTCCGGTTTCACGCTTAGCTCTCCCACGGCGAGGTTCATCGCGTGGATGGAGGCGTGGAGGATGTTCATCTTGTCGATGTCGGCGGGAGAGACTTCCGTGACGGCGTAGGCGAGGGCGTCGCGTTGGATGATTTCGCGGAGCGCATTCCGCTTTTTCTCCGTAAGTTGTTTGGAATCATTGATTTCCGAATTCGTATACTCGTATGGGAAGATGACGGCGGCGGCGCATACCGGACCGGCGAGACAGCCTCTGCCCGCCTCGTCGCAGCCGCATTCAATGGTCGCGGCAGGGGAGAAATGAGCTTTTAAAGCCATAGCAGCATGCATATTGAAACAATCAGTAAATCAATGATGTATTTCTGTTTTTTGGAGGTGACGGCCAGGGAGATGTAGATGCTGACGGGCAGCAAAAGGTAGGTGAGGGCGGCGGGCAGCGGCACGATGCCTAACCAAAGGAACAAAAACATGGCGAACAACAGCATGTTGATATTGTTGAAGGCCTGTCTGATGACAATCAACTTGCTGTCTAACAAACGTTTATCACGAATCATCAGGATGGCGGTCAACACGAAGAACCAGCCCAGGGTCACATAGTCGATGATGCGGAGGCGAGTGAACTGCTTCACGGGCTCGAAGAGGTCGAGTTGGCGCCATGAATGGAGCAGCCCCGGTACGGAATCGGCGATGAAGGCGATGGAGAAGGCGTAGATGTAGGGGAGGAGGATGCCGGTGAGCAGGATGAGGATGCCTTTGAACGAGCTGACGTCGTTGACGGCAATCAGCATGATGAGGAAAAGGGCGAGTCCGGACGCGCTGAGGTCCACCATGGTGGCGATGGCGATAATCAGACCGAGCGTGAAGATGCGCTCTTTCATCCGGGCGGCTTGGTCGCCGGGCGAATAGAGTATCATCATCAGGGCAATGGCGAAGAGCGTCAGGAAGGCAGGGGTGAGGGTGTGCAGGAATTGGCCGCAGTTGAGCAGCAGAAGCAGGAATACGCCCGGCATGTAGGTGCGGCTGTCGTGGAAATGACGGCTGTCGAAATGCCGGTTGACGGCGACGGTGAGGGTGACCACCATCACGAAGACGCACAAACGGGCGAGGACGGGAGCCTTTGTCCAAACGTTAACGATGAACTGGAAGAGAATCATGTTCCCTTCGGCGGGCATGATTGTCATTCGGGAGAAGATCGTCCATCCGGCCCATCCGGTCAACACCGCCAGAAAAAAGAGCTGCAGATTGAGGTTTTTGTTTAGAAGATGGAACATAGTTCAGGGAAATCAGGGATGAGTTGTTGGAAAACAGGGGCCAAAGAGAAGGGTTTGGACTTTGGGAAGTCTTTGGCGTAGAGATTGCCGAAAGCGGGGGATCCGTCCGCGCAGAAGCGGCATTGAATGCTGACAAGTTCCTCATCCTCAATTTGATATAATCCGTTGTCAATGCGGTTGAGGGCGTCTTCGTAAGTCATGCGGTAGTAGTAGTGCATCCGCTCCACGGTGAGCACTTCGGGCAGTTGCAGCGCTTCGCGGACTTTCTGCAGCCTGGCTTCCGGCAGATTTTCCGGCAGCGGCACGGCCACCACTCCGCTGAAGAGGCAGGCGAGCAGTGCGGCGCAGGCGGTGAGGTCGGTCTTCATGACGATGCCCGCGCGCGCGATGCTCATGGCATCCAATTCGTTCATGATCGGGGCGATGCGCTGCGCGAACTGGGCGTAGGAATAGACCTTGTCGCCGATTCGCGCCACGGTCAGGTCCGGATTTTGCATGGTTGCCCTGATGTAGGGCTCTATGACGTTTTGATATAGCATGGGTTTACAGGCTTACAGGCTTACAGACTTAAGCAATTGATAAAAATATTGCGCAAAAATACATTTTTTTTGTATTTTCGCGGCCGTTTTAAAAGGCTATTTTTCCATTGTCAAAGGTTAGGATACAGAGATGGTTTTTAGGGCTTGCCATGGCGCTTCTGCTTTCGGCATGTCAGCGGGAGATTGAACTCGATCTGCCTGATTATCAGTCGAAACTGGTAATCGAGGGTGTGATTGAGACGGGATCGCCTGCCGTGGTCATGCTGTCGAAAAGCATCCCCTATTTCTCTGAAATCAACCTGGAGACATTGATGAGCCAGGTGCTGGTGAACGGCACGCAGGCGCGCGTTTTCGTGACTTCCGAGACCGGCGAGACCGAGGAGCTGCATTGGACCCTCTCGGCCGATGCGCCCTATTACGTGGCTTTCATGGGCAGCAAGGTGATCGGCAAGGCGGAGACCCATTACACCCTGCGGGTCGAGTATGACGGCAAGACCTACACGGCGGAGACCTACATCCCCAAAACCTTCGACCTGGACTCTATCGGCTTCGCGCGTACGATGGAGCTGATGGCCGACACCATGGCCTCCATCCGCGTGCTGATGACCGACCCCGCCGACGAGGCGAACTACTACACTTTTTCCTGCAAGGTGAAATGCCCCAAAATGCAGGACCGTCTGTGGGTGAGCAGCGTGCCGGTCTCGTTTGACGACCTCACGTTCAACGGGCTGCAGTTCAATTACGAGGTTTCCCGATACGGCTACTCGTGGCTGATGGCCGGCATGTTGAGCGAGGAGGATCAGCAAAACTTCAAGCGGGTGACCTTCCGTCCCGGCGACACCGTTTATGTGAAGCATTCCCAAGTGGATTACCATACCTACAAATATTTGGCTTCCGCAGGTTCAGAGGCCGCCATGGGCAGCAACCCTTTCGTGGCATCGACGACCCCTGTCACCAATTTCGACAGCGACGAGGTGCTGGGCCATTGGAGCGGGTACGCCTCGAAGGTGGATACGCTGGTGTGGTGGTATGAGAATTATTGGGAAGAGTTCGGAGAATAGTCATAGTAAAAGTCAAAGTTTTTATGGTTTTTGTTAAGATTTACCGTTTTTTTACGAAGCATAAGTTCCTTTTGTATGCACTTATGGTGGTGAGCAGTGTCGTCTTTGCTGTATTTGCGGCGAAAGCGCATTTCGAGGAGGATTTGATGAAGCTGTTGCCGAAGTCTGACGAATCGGAGAGCGGTTTGGTGTTCGGCAATGTGAAGGTCAAGGACAAACTCTTCATGCAGATGACGGGTGCGGAGCCCGAGGTGCTGGTCGGCTACGTGGACGAGCTGATGGACTCCATCCTCGCCAACGACGAGGGCATCGCCAACACGCTCTACAAGCTGGAGACCGACCTGGCCCTCAATGCGCTCGACTACGCGATGATGCATGTGCCCTCGTTTGTGGACACCGCCATGTATGTCCGTTTCGACTCGGCCATTGCGCACGCCGACGAGACGATGGCCCGCAATTACGAGCTGATCGCGAACGACGAGACCGGTATGGCCACCGAGATGGTCTCCACCGACCCGTTAGGACTACGCGAGTGCCTGATGCCCGACCTCTCCGGCGGCTTGGGCTTCACCCTCATCGACGGTCACCTCTTCTGCGCCGACAGCACGGTGGCGTTGATCTTCATCTCTCCTGATTTCCAGACTTTTAATTCCCAGGCAAGCCATAAACTCGTCAGCCATCTCAACCATTGTGTCGAACAGTTCCATGAGGCTCATCCCGACGTGGAGGTGCTGATGCACGGCGGAGCGGTGGAGTCGGTGGGCAATGCCAGCACCATGAAACGCGACATCGCGATCACCATCGGTGTCTCTTTGGTGCTGATTCTCCTCTATTTGTGCCTCAGTTTCAAGAGCTACAACATTATATGGCAGAATGTTTTGCCGATCGTTTACGGTACCATTTTCGCGCTGGCCTGCATGTATTGGATCAAGGGCGGCATGTCGCTGATGGCGTTGGGCGTGGGCTCCGTGATTTTGGGCGTTGCGCTCAGTTATTGCTTGCATGTGATTGTACATCAACGGTTTGTGGGCGATGTGGAACAGATGTTGGCAGACGAGGCCATCCCCGTTTGTCTCGGCTGTCTCACCACCATCGGCGCTTTCCTCGGTCTGATGTTCACCCAAAGCGAGTTGCTGAAGGATTTCGGCTTGTTCGCCACCTTCGCGCTCATCGGAAGCACCTTTTTCGCATTGGTCTTTCTTCCTCATTTCCTGAATGTCAAGGATGCCAAGCACAGCAAGAAGGCGTTCAAGTTGATTGATAAGATCAATAATTATCCATATGATCGCAATCCGTTCATTATCATAGCTTTGTGTGTTTTTATTGTGATTGGAATTATCTTTTCCGGCAAGGTCCAGTTCGACAACGATCTGAAGCATATCGGCTACGAGAGCGACGAATTGCACAAGTCGCAGAAGCTGTATGCCGAGAAAAACGACCACGGTGGTGTACAGAAATATTACGCCGTCACTGCCGATGATTTGGACCAGGCATTGGACGCCAACAAGGCGCTTTCCGCCACGATGGACTCGTTGCGGGAGGCGGGCGACCTGTTCACCTACACGCCGGTGGTGTCGATACTGTTCCAGTCGCAGGCGGAACAGGAGCGCCGCAATGCCGCCTGGAAGCGCTATTGGACCCCCGAAAAGGTGGCCGAAGCGATGGCGGCCGTGAAGGCGGCTGCGTTGAAAAACGGGCTTTCCCCCGACATTTTCGTGCCGTTCCAGGCGATGGTGGAGGCGGATTACGAGCCCGGCAACCTCTACGAAGCCGAGGTGGTGCCCGAAGGTCTGCTCTGCAACTTCATTGAGGAGACGGACGGCAAGTTCCTGATTCTCAATGCAGCGCAGATGTCCCAAGAGAAAGAGGCCGGGGTCAGCGACATCATTGCCGCCATGCCCCATGCCGTGGTGGTGGATCCGTTGTACTACACCGGC
>JAEEGL016595544.1_pt1 | contig 21184 bp, 14 predicted proteins | sample 9134231 | NCBI WGS metagenome assembly JAEEGL01 (sample SAMN16246548, study PRJNA631951) | gut metagenome | biome: gut microbiome; feature: rumen; material: fiber-attached | host: Bos | place: Iran: Karaj | collected 2018-10 | reverse complement strand
TGGGTGACGTTGCCAATCCCGGTACCCAGACATATCAGGGAGAACGTCTGACGATTCTGGAAGCCCTGGGTAAAGCCGGTGACTTGAATAACAGCGCAAAACGCGACCATGTTCTGGTAATCCGTGAGGAAGGAGGCAAACGTGTTACATACGAGGTAAACTTATTAGACCAAGCGAGTGTGTTTAATTCTCCAGCCTATTATCTGCAACAAAATGATGTGGTCTATGTCCGGCCCAATAAGAGCCAGCGTGTAAAGGGAAGTACCAGTTACACTTGGCTGACAGTAGGAAGTACTGTTGTAGGTATGGTCGTCTCTGTCGTCTCACTGATTGTTGCTCTTAAGAAATAAGTCGACTACTATGGAATATAAATCAACAGGATCGCAGCCCGGCCCCCGTCAGCGTATGGGAAACAAGGGGACTGAGGATATGTTCTCGATGCGTGATATCTTAGATACTGTTCTGGATAATTGGAAATGGTTTGTTCTTTCCGCCATTGTTTGCGTGGGTTTGGCGCGTTTGTATCTGGCCAGTCGCCCATACGTTTTCCAGCGTCAGGCGATGATGCTTGTAAAAGATGATTCCAGCGGCCCAGGCAGCAGACGTTCCAGCATCAGTACGGATGCCCTGATGCAACTTAACGGTGTGTTGGCCGGAACGAGTGTCAAGAACGAGGTTTATATTCTTCATTCTTTCCAACTTTCTAAGGAGGTTGCCAAAAACCTGCATCTGGACGTGTTGTATAATTTCAAGAAAGGTCTGAAGAACATTTCTTTGTACAATAACCGTCCCGTTACGGTTGATTTCATGGATCCGTTCATCTTCCCTGTTACCTTCTACCTGGATATCAATAGTACACAGGAATGTGCCATTCATGATGTAAAAATGGGTGTTCCCATGAAAGAATCTTCCTATACCGGTAAGGTACGTATGGGACAAATGTTACAGACTCCTTTTGGAAAGCTTGTGCTGACACCCATGGCAGACAATCTGAAGCATTTTATAGGTAAGACGATAAAAGTTACACGTATCAGTCAGGACGATGCTGCCATCATGATAATGAACAAGTGCAGCAGCAGTGAACTGGACAAGGAAAGTACGCTCGTCCGTATCACATGCAACGACACCAGTATTGAGCGTGCAGATGATATCCTGTCGGGGCTGTTGGAAGCCTACAAACAAAGTATCATCGAGGATAAGAATAGGATAGCACAAAGCACGGCAACATTTATCGATTCACGAATCCAGCTTATTTACCAAGAGCTAAGTGATGTGGAGAGTAAGATGGCAGATTTCAAGCAGAGTAGCGGACTGATGGATCTGAAAGCTAATTCCGAGGCATTCCTGACCCAAAGCACTTCGGCCCGTCAGCGTACCATTCAGGCAGAAATGCAATACAGTATGGTGCAGTATCTGGTGGATTATCTGGCAGAGAACAGTAAGGGACACAGTCTTATTCCCACTATGGGCGGTATTAATGACAATGGAATCCAAACACAGATTACACAGTATAACCAGATGATGCTTAACCGTAACAGGTTGGCAGAAAATACCAGTGAATCCAGTCCCGCCATCAAGGAGTTGGATAGTAATCTGTCCCAAATGCATGCTGCTGCATTGGCCTCGCTAAGGGGGTACGCTTCCAGCTTGAAGTTACAGTTGGATAAGGCAAAAGCCGAGGAAAACAGACTCATTGGTACGATTAATGCGGTTCCTCAAAAAGAAAAGCAAGCGATAGATATTATGCGTCAGCAGGTCCTGAAGGAAACTCTTTATACCTTTCTGCTCAATAAGCGCGAGGAAACGGCTCTTCAGTTAGCCATAACAGAAGCCAACATCCGTATTGTTGAACATCCTTTTGGAAGTAAGGTTCCCGTTGCTCCCCGTAAGCTTGTTATCTCCCTCTTTGCCCTGATACTTGGCCTTGCCATTCCTTTTACCTTTTTCCAGATAAAGGAGAGGCTGAACATGAGTGTCCGTGGTCGGAAGGATATAGAAACCTATACTACCATTCCAATCTTAGGTGAGATTCCACACAGAAAGAGTGGTGTCAGTGATTCGGACATTGTTGTTTCCGCTCAGAACGATGATGTGATAGGAGAAGCTTTCCGCCTGCTTCGTTTCAGCATGAATTTCATTAACAAGGATGCACGTATTATCATGTTTACCAGTACAATGCCAGGTGAAGGAAAAACGTTTATCAGCAGGAACTTTGCTGCAACGTTGGGTATGGCCGGCAAGAAGGTGGTGTTGGTGGATACGGATATCCGTAAGCGAACACAAAGCAAGTTGTCCTTCAAGGGACGCAGTCAGGGGCTTACTTCTTTTCTTTCAGGAGCAGTAGATGATATAAAAACTCTGGTTGTTCCGCAGGATGAGAGCTGTAACTTGGATATGCTTCCCGCTGGTATCACACCTCCTAATCCTGCCGAGCTATTGATGAGCGACCGTCTGGAACAGTGTATGGAGGAATTGAAAAAACACTATGATTATGTGGTGGTGGACAATGTTCCTGCACAAGTGGTGGCTGACGCTGGTATTGTAAACAGAATAGCAGATCTTACCATCTATGTTATACGTGAGAACAAGATAGACCGCAGATATCTTCCTGAACTGGAACGTCTTCATCTGGAAGGTAAATTCAACCATCTGTGCATTGTCATGAACGATTGTCAGAACCGAAACAAGAAGTATGGCTATGGCTACGGCTATGGTTACCGAGACGAGGTAAAGAATAAATCTTGGCTGGCTAAGCTGTTTACCCGTTCATCAAAGAGACGTTAGTTATAGCCCTTATATATACGCCATGCAAACTGCGTGAGTCTGTACCACGGATTCCAAAGGACTTCTCTGTGGTAGTGTGAGACAAATCTCCAGTTACGGAATGTCTTCTGCCAGAAATTGCCCCATTTGCTAAACTTGAGTTGGTTACGCTCATCTGCATGCCCGAAGTTTCCGGCCTGAAGAATCTCTGAGAGCAAGAACTGCCCTTCCTGAGCATCCGGCAGACATATCATGCGGTCAGCCTGAAGGCCAAACACTTCCTGTAGTACATACATCAGAGCCTGACAGAACCTTTCCATGTGAAGGCTCCTGACCATTTGAGCCGTATCCTCAATAAATGTTGGAGCTTCAGTGCATTGCAACAGGTAATAGTAATCCATTATTTGCCGGAGTCCGATGCCTTCGTTGAAAAGGTGTCGGTAGATGTGCGACAACTGGAAGAGCATGTTGACCTGTGTAGTGGGCACTCTTAGTGCTCCTTCTTCTGTTATGACAGGCGGATTGGAAAACAACTCATCAGCATGCTTCATGAAATACTGCTTCAGTTTCCTGTTGTCGAAGGGGTTTGACATAAAACTGGGTATCGTATGTACTTCTATGCTGCAACCTTTCTTTATGGGAAAGTCCATCTCAACCCATTGGATGCGAATGTTGGGGAAGAATTTCCTAACGTAACCGATGATTTTGTCGCGTGAGCCTTCCAACCAAATGTCCACATCTCCAGGATGTCTCAACAGCGGGTCGGGGTAGAGAAGGGCATTGCCCTGTCCTTTCAGGATGATGTTCCTGAAACCCACCTGCATGAACTTTTTGCTGACCCATATAGCATTTTGGGTAGCTTCCCTGCTGTCATGTTTAATCTTCTCCGTAGTGGCCAGCCAGTCCACAAAAATCTTGCGTGGAGGACGTTGCTCCGCAGGAAGTTTATCCAAGGTTGCAAAGAGAGGCCCCGCAATGGTATGCTTGTTGGCCATACTGAATAGGAATTTCCAATCCTGTTCTGTTGGCAGGAAGGGCAGGCTCTCAGCGTTTCCGACAGCAACTTTCGTCAGTGCAAGGAATAAAGTCAGTTCTCGGTCCATCGTTATTAGAATTTCTTTCCGAAGATAATGCTCACAAAAGTAAGGAAAAGCACTTTGCAGTCAAACCACCACGAGCGGTTCTTCAGGTAGTAGAGGTCCAACTCCAGGCGTCGGAGCATCTTCTCCATTGTGTCTGTATATCCGTAGTTGAGCGTAGCATAGCTGGTTACTCCCGGCCTTATCTGGTATAAGAAGGCATACCTGGGGTCGTGCTCCATAATCTGGTCAATATAGAACTTCCTTTCTGGCCTGTAACCAATAAACGCCATATCGCCTATGAATACATTCCATAGTTGCGGCAGCTCATCAAGGTGATGTGCACGTAGCCAGCGTCCGATTCTTGTCAGACGCGGGTCGCTCTGTCCGTCAGCATGACTGAGTGCGGGACCCGATTTCTCGGCATCAACTTTCATAGACCGGAACTTATAAATCTGGAAGGGACGGCCAAATCTTCCTATTCTCTCCTGTTTGTATATAGCCGGACCTCCATCGTCTAATTTGATGAGAAGAAAGCATAACAGAAACAATGGGGAGAACAAAATAAGGCAACAACCGGAGGCCACGAAATCCAACATTCTTTTTGTAACCCGACCGACTCCCGTCATGCCATCGGCAATAAACTCCTGCGTATTACCAGACAGCATATCGGAAGAAAGACCCATTGTTCCGAAGTTCTTAATCTTCTTATTCAATGTTTCTGTAGGAATATTAGCTTCCCATGCCTCGCGTCCGTATTCTTTGTTCCACTGCTCATGGGCATAAGCAGCCTCGTGTCGGGCAATGCACCAGTCTATGAAAAATACCCCTAACGCCCACATGATAATATCAATAAAGAAGGTTAGGGTCATTCCCACGCCGTAATACATGCTAACAAGGTTGTATGCTGTGAAGAACAAGATAATCAGGGTAATGGTCAGTGGAATAAACTTTTCCGGCATTCCAGTTCTGATAAGCCTGTGTTGCATTTGGTTCTTGTCGGGGGTAAGGATGCCTCTGTTCTCAATGATACGACTCTTCAGTACACGCACAGCATCCAAAACCGGAACGATGGTAATGCCTATGCAGACCATTATGGATTCTTCGGGGAGTCTGCCGCCACTTTGTCTTGTCAGGCCAATAGCCAGATAGCTGAGGATGTAGCCCAGAATATAGTTTCCGGAACTGCCCATCAAGGTCTTCTCCCATTTTTTGTCGAACTTCTTGCACAGTGTAAAGGGAAGGGTAACCCCGATAGTTGCCGAGGCAATAATGGTACTCATGGCGTGATTGCCATACATGCTTAACAGAAGGAAAAGAACAACAAGCAAGGTTCCTGTTCCTGTGGTAACTCCGTCGGGACTGTCTGTGATAGACGGTAACTCAGTAAGAAATATGGCAACAAGGACGGTTAAAGGCATTCCTACCCACATCGGTAAGGCATGAATACCAAAGAGCCCGTATAGGTCGTTCAGCCATAGCCCGGAGGCTGGAAACATGGCAGCTGCAAGAAAAAGGATGATGAACTTGTTCATGGAACTTGTGCCGTGGAAATCATCCTTCACTCCCATGATATACAAAAAGGCTCCGCCCACAATAATCTGCAGAATACGCATGGTCGTGGGTTCTACCTGCAGCCTTAGCTCTTCCATATTCAGAACATGGGGCAACGCTACCGTAATGCACATGGAGATAAGCATGATGGGGAACAAAGAAAGACCGCCCATCTCCATCCCGAGTATGTCGTCTTTGTTCTGTCTCAGATAAAGATAGCCGTTATAGCTGATGATTCTCATTCTCTGTGTAATAATTAAACTCAGCAGAAAAGAGATGGCAAAGGGTATTGCCAGAATAATTAGTATATCGTTCATCTGTGTAGTATTGTTTCTATTTTAAACTTAATCATATCCCAGGCTTTGGGTATCAGCCTGCGTATCAGGTAGAATTTTGCAGGTTTGAATCCGTTGTCCCTAATAGCCCTGAGTATGTTCTTGTTGCCGACAATAATGTTGTGAACGGACTTGGTGCTTTCACCTCCCATTCTCATCTTTACAAAATACCTGTCCAGATAGGCGTTGCGAATCTGTCCTTTTTCAATGAAACGGAGCATCAGTTCAAAATCGGCAGAAACAGCATATTGCAGTTTAAAGGCACCAAACCGTTCAAACCAGACAGACTTCACATAAAAGGTGGGGTGGGCGGGATGCCAACCGTGCAGGAATGCACCACATTCATGTTGTGACCCTTTCCATATACGTAGCGTGTTGTCCTTGTCTCTCACGTCTATAAACACCAAGTTACCGTAAACGCAATCCACGTTTTTATGGATAATGGCATTTACTATGTCCTCAACAACACGTTCATCATGGTAGAAATCATCAGAGTTCAGTACACCGATAACATCACCGCTGGCCATCTTGATACCTTTGTTCATGGCATCGTAGATACCTTTGTCCGGTTCACTGATCCAGTGCATACGACCCTTGAACTTCGGTTCGTATTCATGTATGATGTCCATCGTTCCATCCTTTGAGGCACCATCCACGATAATGCTTTCAATGTCCGGATATGTCTGTGACAAAATACTGTCCAACGTATCTCGCAGTGTCTTCTCACTGTTATATGTGGCTGTAATGACGGATATTTTCATACAATAATCTTTTCCAGTTGTTCACGGGTATAACGCTCGTTCTCACTGTATGTTTTTTTTTCATGTTCCAGAATCTGATCGATGGTCCAGTAGAACTTAATCACCTTGGCTGGCACTCCACCGCAGATACAGTATGGTGGCATGGGTCTGTTTACAACAGCCCCTGCTGCTACTGTTGTTCCTCTGCCAATGGTAACATTCGATAGCAGTGTTACGTTGCTCCCAATCCACACATCTTCCTCTATTATCACATCGTGGTCATAGCCCTCGGGCTTGTTGTCTTCCGTAATGTCGCTTACGAACATTCCCACTTGTCTGGCATGGTTGCCTGTCTGTACGTTCAGTCCACAGCCTATTCTGCATCCTTTTTTTACAATGAATCTGGCATTCAGCGCCCAAATGGTTGCGTCGCTGATGGCTCCATCGCTGTATATGAATATGTTCTTCGGGTTGATGATGTTCATGGGCGGGGTAAAGGATGCACCTTTACATAAGTGTCCGAACTTAGAACGCGCATAGCCGAACCGACTTCTGAATCCGAAATACAGACCTCGGACAAATCTGTTGTTCTTTATCTTCTGTTTAATTGTGTCTGTCATGTGTTACCTCCATAAGTTTAAAAGTTGTGGCCATATCTTCTCCGTTGTATATATGCCATACACTTTCTCTTTGGCCTTTTCGGTTAGCTTCGTTCTGTAGGCATCATCTTTATAAAGTGCATTTACTGCATGAGCCACCTCACCTGCGTTTTGAGGATTAAAGCAGATTCCTGCCGTCTCGCCTTCACAATCCAATATTTCGGGGATGGCTCCTACGTTCGAGGATGCAATGGCGCATCCGCATGCCATAGCTTCCAGAATGACGTTGGGGAAAGCCTCCGTGTAGCTGGGGAAAATGAAGGTGTCTGCTTCCAGCAATTCCTTTGTTACTTGGGCAAAAGGTATTTCGCCTACCACATCCAACCACTTCCCGCCTTCTCTTTTTGATGCCAGAGATAACAGCTTTTCCTTCATGTCATCTGTACATTTGCCAATAATCCGTAGGGAAAGACCAGACACTTGGCAGCAACCCTCTACCAGTTCCAATACACCTTTTGTGGGAACGACATGACCCAGAAAAACAGCGGATTTATGTTTTCGTATGGTCTGCCCCTCCTGCTTCTCTATTTCCTGCAGGAAAGTATCTGAAACGGGGTTGGGAATATATATTATGTGTTGATAATGCAGCTCGGACAGAACTTGGAAGGTTTTTCTGTCTATCACTACCACCTTGTCTGCCATGTCGAGCAGTTTTTTCAAAAGCCTGTATTCAAATCCTTTATCCTTTATAATATTTGGAACCCTTCCAAAATGGAGATGGACAATGCTCTTTATGCCGTTCCTGTGTGCCGCACGTGTCAGAATGATGTCTTTTATAAAGCCCAGATTCCCGCTTGTGCAGATGTGAATCGTATCGGGCTTCTCTGTCTGTATCTTTCCTATAGCGTTAATCACACACTTTCCCACTTCCTTGATACCTGAGTAATACCGTTTGAAGCCTCCCACAGTATATTCCTCAATATGCGTGTGACGGTCGAAGGATACGGGCACAATATCTATGCCGTTGCCGGTTTTCCGGTTGTAGGCCATGATATTGCGTGCCCAGGTTCCTATGCCGCTGCTGACAACATCCGGAGTTTCGAGGTATGGAGTGCATAAAAGTACTTTCATGTCATCTGTCCTTCCAATATGCTGTGTTAGTATGATAAGAAGTTCTTTTTTCTGGCGGTGGCGGTGTCATGTAATCATCCCCAAACTGTAAAGAAAGATAGGTGTTATAGTCGGCAAACCCGCTATATGTTTTCCCTTCGAAGGTTGTCTCTGCCAAATTGTGGAACAGATTCTTGGGGAAGGGATTTTTTGCAAGTATTCCCTGGCAGCATTCAAAGACTCTGCTGTACCCTTTGCCGTTGTGCTGCTGAATGAAACTGTTTACGGCAACAGCACGCTTGTGAGCATGACGATAAAAAGTCTTTATAAAGACCAGCGCTATGTTGTTATACCATTTGTGATTTCTTGAGAACCTTATACTTGTCAGCCTCAGTCTGTGTATCATGTGTAGTCGTTTGCGGTTGAACCGGTACCATGCCGCGTCGTCGTCAGGCACCTCATCAACGGGGAAGACGTCGATGCTTATACCTATGTGCTGTTGCTTGTTCTTCTTTTCTTTTATCAGGGTCCTGTTGTCATAAACCTTGGCAAAGCAAATGCCCCAGTTCTTTGTCCTGCTGAGCGAAGCCATCTCAAATCTGTCCTGATACACATCGGGAAAGAGAGCATCCAATCTTTCAAAGTCTTCCCTGAGCATATAGATGTCGATATCATCGTCCCAAGGGATATAGCCTTTATGGCGGATGGCTCCAAGCATGCTGCCACAGGCTAAAGAATAGCGTATGCCTGTCTCTAGGCAAAATGTATGCAGGGCATCCAGTATCTCCGTCTGTATCTGCTTGCGTTCTTCTATTCCAATGGGTCTCATGCTGTTCAGTTCCTAAACCAGTCTAAATATTTTGCTGCGCACACACCGATGGCATACGGGTTTTCCCCCGTTCCCTTTTCTGTTGTTGCACAGACAGATTCTCTATTTGTAACAAATTGCCGAATGGCAGCTTTGTATTCTTCTTTTGTGTGCCCGGCAGACAGATAGCCGTTCACCCCCTCCTTTACGATATCCACAGCACCACATACTGGGGTGGATATTATGGGCTTGCCGCTCAGATATGCTTCGATGAGTGTGATAGGCATACCCTCGTATTGTGACGAAAGGCAGAACGCATCGGCACATGACAGGTAATCATATACATTGTCTTTTGTGCCAATGAAGTGGATGGCATTGCAGGCTTTTTCTTTGATGCTCTTCCCTAAATCCGAATCAAACCCGGCTCCCATAACCACTAATGCCAGCTTTTCCCCTTCTGCTGTCAACTCATTGAAACTGTCGATAAGCATTGTCTGGTCCTTGCATGGATGACAACGGGCAATGTGTATAAATAAAGTGCAGTCCTCTGTCGTTCTGTAGGCTTGCATCTCCTTTCTGGCATCATCTGCCTTGTTGGTAAGGGCTGGCAATGCCCTGCCGTTGGGAATCAGCCTTTGTCTCAACTTGGGATGTGCTGTGCTGAACTGCCGGTAGTTAGTCTCTGAAATGGTGATGAACTTGCATCTGCCCAAGAAACCGCTCAATCTAACCTGCAGGCCCGACCATCCGTGTGAGTAATGGTCATATACATCACTGTGTATGGTCAGGTAGAACTTATACCTGTGTCCATACAGCAGATTAGCCAGCAGCATGGTATATCTCGCTTGGCTGTGTATGTGTACGATATCCGGCTTAATCCTGTTTACCCATTTGCAGCATTGTATTAGCTGTTTTATGCTGCCCCCTAAAGGCATCCTGGCTTCTGCCACCTTTATTTTAGGACTTAGCTGAGGCAGATAGAAATGCTCCACGTCCTTCAGTATCAAAATGGTCACATCATCTGTCTTCGACAGTTCGTTGCAGAGATCCACTACCAATCTCTCAGCTCCTCCTGATGCCAGACTTTGTATAACTTCGAGTATTCTCATCGGTGTCAGAAGGCGTTAGCGTTAGCAATGAAGTTGTCTATCGTATAGAGCGAATATGCCATGTTGAATATATTGGAAGCTAAGAAGGCGTATAGGGTGATTTTTACATATAAGCTTCCCGAGTAGTTCCGCAGGAAAATCATGGCAAATATGGTCAGCGGGTAGCAGGCAGCATCCCAGAATCTTTGCGACAGATAAGCAGACACGTTATTGTTGAAGAAAAGACAGGAGACATAGATAAGCATATATGTCAACATCAGCAGATGTTTCTCCATATAGCTGGACTCGATTTTGTCTATCAGTATCTTTTTTATTCCAAAAAAGAACAACATTAATACGGGTAGCCTGTTCACGATAATTTTCAGGAATCCTCTTATGTTCAGTTCCACCCTGAAACTCGATTCGATATATTTTGTGGCTTTCTCCTGCATCATGTCGTTGTTGCTCACCATTCCAATGAACTGCGTTGACAATTCTTTTGTCATGTCATAGAGGAAGGGGAAGGCTATTACTGACACTATAATCATAGCCAGTGACTTGGTTCCCGGGATGAACAGCAGTAGAGACAGAACAATGAATACAAATATGGTAGAATGGAAGAACGTGGATATTATCAGGAGAATAATACCCATGACAAGTTTCTGTGGCATGGCGTCCTCTACAGAGCGGAACAGAAGGACGTAACCGTAGAACATCATCATAAAGCCCAGCGTCTGTCTCAGGTTGGGGAAGTGGTTCAGCAGCATCAGCGTAAAAATAACGAACGAGAAGTCCAGATCGCTTTTTATCTCATCCAGTATCTTAAACAGCAGGAAGGCTGCTATGCCCCATACAAAGAAACGCCACACGTAGTAGTTGGTGGGCAGTCCCTTTATAAGCAGGAAGTAAACATTCTCGAAGTGTATGGGATGGTCTGACTGTACGTTCATGTCATAGATAACCTGGTTGTGCAGGAAATCGCCGCCTACACATCCAAATGTACAGAACAGCATGGTAAAGACCAGCATCCTGTACCAGAAGGAACGGGGCTTGTAGAAGACGTATGTTTCTTCTCCCTCAGCATCGAATTCGTCATACAGCTTGTCGTATTTCCTCATTTCACGGTAGCCCAGCAATAGCATAATTATCCATGCTATCACCGTTAATACCTCGTGTGTAAGAGAAACAGAATACTGCATAGCGTCTTTGTTTTAGTATTGAATGCTTTTTTGTGCCACTCTGTTAAGGATAAATGCACTGATAATAATCTCGGGTGTCATCAGGGCAAAAACAGTCACTCCGTACCAGGTGAGCATATTGTCTGTTTGCCACAGGTTGCAGATAGCCCATACAAGTAATATCCTGAATATGTTCAGCGCTATTTCCAGATTCAGGTAATTGAACGTCTTGGCCAACAGCGTAATCATACCCAGATAACATATAATGCCGGTCTGCATCAGCAGAATGAATAAAACCTTCCATGCCGATTCTCCCAATTCTCCGAAAACGAACCTTACAATTATACAAGAACATGAGACAACAAATAGCAGTAGCACGAAATAGGGTAGGGCAATTCTTTGCAGTTTCTGTAAGTAAGTCTTTATTTCCTGAATGTTGTCTCTTGAGAACTTTGCCAGATAGAAATTGTAGAAGGTCGATTTGAATATGTATATGATACCGATAAATCCAGAGGCAAAGGCCAGAGAAGCTGTAAAGTCCTCGTTCTGGTTTTTGGTAGAAATCAGGAACAGCTTGTCTGAGATAATAAACAGGACACCCGTGGCCCATACCTTTAGCGAGTAGATGACAAATGCAGCCAGTTTTCCTTCCTCGATCTGGAGGGGCCGTACATTTCTGAAAACCCTCAGCATATAATCCTTTATATCTACAATAAAGGGGAATACAAAGATCAGCAGGAGCAGCCATGTGTTTCCTTCTGTCTTTGTCAGCGTGATATATGCCAATGCTGCTATTCTCAGTAAGAAAGCGGACAGAGATACGCCTAACATATACCTGTATTGTTTCTGCTGGATGTTAGCCCCCTTGTTGTAAAGGAATATGCTGGATACAATAACGGCAAGGGCAAAGCAAAGTCTTTCTGGAAAGGTAAGGCCTGTTAGTTTCAGCAGCCCGAATACAAAGCTCTGGGGTATCAGGCAGCAGGCTAAGATTCCTATGTTCAGTAGTGTTACTAACGTGTAGTAGATGTTAAAGGACCCCTTGCTTTCATTCTTGGCAAAGTAATACAGTGCCATGATAAACCCCACCTGCATGGTATTGGTGGCAAACAGCACCATCTGGAAGATGTACACAAACTGAGTGTATGTATTGGGGGTAAGAATTATGGGGAGAAAAGCATTGACTAAGAACGAAGAGAGGCTGAATACAATGTTCGCCATCAAGAAAAACACGATGTCTTTCTTAAGAAAGGCTGCAACCTTGTCTTGTATTATATTCAGTGCCATTCGTTTGTCGTGGTTGTCGGATAGAGGAGACTCGAACTCCCGACCCCTACGTCCCGAACGTAGTACGCTACCAACTGCGCTACTATCCGAATGCAATGTCATAAAGGCCAAAACCTCTAATTGCGGGGACAAAGATACGAATAAGTGAGCACAATACAAAATAAAAAGAGAAAAAATACTGCCACACGCAGCAAATAATTTTTCTACGTGTGGCAGTAAATAATAGTAAACGTAAAACCAGATTTTAGCTATTTAACCATGATTTTTTTGCCGTTGATAATATACAAACCTGCAGGCAATCCCTCTAATGTGGTTACTTTTCTACGTACGGAAATACCGCTGAGAGTGTAAACATCATACGTGTGCCTGGCCTCCTGTATCTTTAAGGCATCAATGATGGCTGGCACCTGTACAGTCACCTTTGATGACTGAGTGGCTCCATTTGGATCTGCACCGTAAGCCAGGGCAAGAACCTTTCCGGTAGGAGAAACCACAACGTATGCCTTGCGGGCATTGACGCTCTCTATCTCTGGTGTGAGACGGTTGCCTTCATTATCATAGAAATCGTACGTCAGCTCGGCACCTTCAACAATCCAGTAGATAGGATCTTGTGTTCCGCAGTCGAACTCATAGCCCTGTATCTTTCCATTGGTGGGGGCCTTTGCCATAATGTCGCTTTCCTCGTTGTCTATTATCTTGAACGTAGGTTCTATAATAACAGGATAATTCTTGATTGTGTCCATGATGGCGGAAGTGGGTATATCCGTGTTGTTGAACACTTGAAGCCCAAAGTATGTGTCTTGAAGTATGGTTACCTGTTTGGTAGTTACATCAAATGTGTAATCCTTGGTCACAGTCCTGGCCTCAAGGCCTTCAATAGCAATATCGGCATCTGTAAGTGTGAGCGATGTGGTGGGTGCAACCTCAACACGCTTACGCGGCTGCTGGTCGAACCAATACTCGTATGCCACAATCTGATTTTCTGGCAACTTCTTATCAGGAATTGTAAAGTAAACCACATTGGCTGGACCATAAAGCCCCTGCACATCTTGCAACTGGTAGTGCAAACAGTGCAGACCGGCGGAGAGCCCCTTGGTATCAATATCCACTGCTACTTCTCCGGAAGTTGCGGTGGTGGTAACAGCCTGGTCAATCTGGTTGTCTATCCAGTAGCGGAAGGTAGCCATACTGTTCTCTTTTGCCTCAATGTTCTTGAGCACCAGAAATGAACGCACGACTAATTGGCTGCCGTGCTTCTGGGTGTCATTCACACGGATGGCAATCTGATGTATACCGACAGAGAGAGAACTCATGTCAAGGTCAAGGGCTACTAATCCACCTTCACCCACATTACCCGTTTGGCGGGCATCATACTGGTTGTCAATCCAATATTCGTATGTGCTGAGTACATTGTTTACCGGTGTTATCACACGCTGCACCAAGAAGGAACGCACTACCGATTGGGTGATGTGCTTTTGGGTATCATTCACACGGATGGCAATCTGATGTATACCGGTAGAGAGGGAACTCATGTCAAGGTTGAGTGCCACAGTTCCGTCTTTCCCGACATTGCCTGTTTGGCGGGCATCATACTGATTGTCAATCCAGTATTCGTATGTGCTGAGTGCATTCTCTACCGGTGTTATCACACGCTGCACCAAGAAGTAGCGTATCACCGTCTGGCCCCAAAGTCCATTGCTGTCGCCCACACGGAGACACAGTAGGTGAAGTCCGGGTGATAAAGCCGAGGCATCAATGTTTTGCTGCCAGCTGTCGGTAATGGTCACTTGTGTGCGATTGGCAAAGTCGGCATCAAGCCACCATTCGCACTTATCGACGGGCTGTTGCGCCCTAATGGTGGCGGTAACAGCCAGGCATGCCGTCAGCATCCAAGTTAATTGTCTTATCTTATTCATAATTATATGCTGATCTTATCACCCCTCTCTACAAGGGAGGGGATGGGGGTGGGTCTTTACTGAACAACGGGTTGAGCCTCTGCCTTCAGAGACACTTTCAGGATGCCATCGGTAGAAGTCTGCTTGTCGATGCTAATCTCTGTAATACGAGGCAAACTTGATGTCTTTATCCATCCATAGCCGCCTTGCAAACCAATCTCTGTGCCGTCTGTTCCTGCTGTAGCGTACTTATCTAATAATTGATATGTACGAGCGGCATTGTAATCCATATTATCATATTCTTCTTCAAAGAAAGCTGTCATTGCCTTTCCATAGGCAAACACGCAGTTCTCCATTGTAATTTCGTCGTTGTCCTTGTCATAGCCAAAGAGAATGCAGTTCTCCAATGAGGCTCCTGCAGACACGTTCTGCCTGATAATACAGTTTGTGAAACGGTAGGGACCTTGCGGCTGGTTCCAACCATAGTTAACTGAATTATACCACTTGTTAATGAGGCAATGGTCAAAGAGTACGGTGCTCATAAAGGTTTCATTTGTGGGCATATTCAGTGCACGCCCGGCCATCCAGCAGTTGAGGATGCGCAGATTGTCCTGCAGGAATTTGGTATTGCCGCCTATGTCGCCTGTGACTACGCACTGGCGGACTACAATATCCTTTGTATTGGTATTAAATGGCAAGCTTCTGTAATTACAACGTGCAATCACAACGCCTGTTACGGGGACTCCTTCGTTGTTGGCATTGTTGGAAAAAACGATGTCACCGTTAAAGAATATACCCTCTATATGGATGTTATCTACAGTAAGACCGTCTTGTGGCAATAGTTCAATGCCACTCGTTAAATAAGTGCGCTGTGTATTGGTAGTAGCATCGTCCTCAAACCCTACACCATACAGGTTGACGGCCTTACGCCACTGCTGCGATTGGAAATTACCAGAGGAGAGCGTAATGGTTGCATCCTTGTTGGGGGCAGCATTGTAAGCCTTTACAAGAGCATCTTGTCCATAATACACGGAGGTTGTCCCGTCTTTCAGTGTCAGCGTTGCTGACTGCACCTCAGTTACTTGTGCATTTGCCATAACAGCTACCATCATGGCAATAAGGGTAAAAATTTTCTTCATGTTCTTTTTCTTTTTTATTGTGAATCATTTTTTGTTACATCTGTTGCAAATATAATGAAAATATAGGTCGCATGGACTAACAATATAAGAAAAATGACTTACAAAAAAGCTATTGTTAGTTGTTTTTCTTTTTTGTTAGTCCCTAAAAGTTATTTTCCCCATATATTTGCGACAAATAAAACCAATATATGATGAAACTGTAACTATACCAAAAAAACAATATGCGATGATGAAGACAACATTTCTTACCCTTTCGTCCGCTCTGATGGCTATAACCAAAGCCGCTTTGCCTCGCATGAAGAGATTGCCGGCTCTCTTTACTTTCTTAAGCATTGCACTACTAGCATTTGCCGACAACCACCCACCCACCTTGGTTATAACCACAAAGGATCAGGTTCAACATGAATACCAACTGACTGACAAGGCTCAGGTGACTTTTGAAGGAAAGGAACTCGTCGTTAGCGCCCCAGGCGTGAGCACTTCCTACCCATTGTCCGACGTACTGCGGTTCAACTACAAGGACGTTGAACCTTCGGACGTGGATGCCTTGCGCAATGAAACGCCAGACATAGGCTATCAGAATGGCTCGCTGATGCTTACCCACTTGAAGTGCGACGCTACCGTCAGCATCTATGACGCTACAGGAAAACTTGTGCGTCAGCTGAAGGCCAGTCGTAATGGTACCCACCGCATTTCTCTTGAACAGCTCCCCTTAGGAGTGTATATCGTGAAAGCAGGAACCACAACCTTTAAAATAGCACGGCAATGAAGACGTATACCTTATTATTTAAGCGGGTGCTTTCAGTCCTGTTACTGGTATTCTCGCTGTTGCCTATCCAAGCTCAGCAGGTTCAGGATGCACTCTACATTTTTCGCAACGACGGCACTTTCAACGCATTTTTCTATGCCGACATCGTTCGTATAGGCTATAGCCGTGTGGACACCTTCGGCGTGGAGCACGACGACGTGGTGGTGCAAGAGATCGAGGCTCTCGACACCCTTTACCGTATTCCTTTGACGGCCATCGACTCTGTGGCTTTCGTCACGCCCGAGAATAAGGTCAAGGCTGACGTAACCTTGATGACTGCGCAGCTTACCGATTATATCGTGGCATCTGACTCTACCTCATGGTTCCGCCTGTCGCCTTCAGCACCAGCAAGTATCGTTCCCAAGGTAGGCGACAAGCTTCTCATTGAGGATCCGGCCCCCTATCTGCCCGACGGATTCTCGGGCAGAGTGACCAGCGTAAGCCAGACGTCTGACGGCATCACGGTGAATACTGAGGCCGTGGGGCTGTTTGATCTCTTCGACCGCTATGTGGCCAAGGCCGCTGGTTCCTCCACAGAGCCGAGGTCCGGCATCCGGCGTGCTGGTGGCGATGACGTGTGGAAGACACACCTTGACATAAGCTACCAGACTGCTGAGCCCATTATCATCCCTCCACTGACAGGTAATTTCAACTTTACCGGATCTGGCGAGTTCATCAAAGACTTCGCTTCGCTCGACGGCGTAGGAACGCTTACATACGCCTTTACGCCCCATGTTGACATCAGGGTTTTCCTCTATGCCGATGCTGTGTATGGTATCAAATACCATCATGAAGTGCGGTGGAGCGGTGATGAATCGGCCACCACCAACATCGCTGGCATCGTCACAGGCCATATAGACATTCCGGCCACCTTTCCCGCTGAGGCGGTCAGCAAGATGAAAGATGCCGCTCTCAAGAAGGCCGGCAAGGAGTTGGTGAAGAAACTGAGTACATTCGATGTGGTGCTTTCCTTCGGTGTATTCCTTGAGGGACAAGGTTCCATGAACAAGAGTTTGACCCTACAGCGAACCAATGCCCGCCACCTCGACGTGGTCAACTACATAGCGCCCGCTTATTCTGAACCCAGCCTTGACTATCTCCAACTCCGTTCTTCCATCAAGAGCGACCGAGACACTGTCATCTGCAGCGGCTGGGCGGGTAAACTGACCTTTAACGTTGGTCTCTATGGCAAGGCCTACATCAAAAAACCATGGCTGAAGCGCGAATGGGAACTCGCTGCGCGTTTGGAGGGCGGCGTTCGTCTGGAGGAAGAGCCCGCTGTGGCCGTCGACGCCATCACCAACGTCACACTCGAAGAGAGCAGCAAACTCTATACCTTGCTGAACCGCGAGGACGACGTCCATCTGAACCTTTTTGCCAATGTTCAGGGGTACCTCAAACTGGGCTGGTTTACACCACTCAACCTGAAGCCCGAGGTGACTACTGACCATTTGGGTCTTTACGGCATTGTGCCCGACATCAGCCGCGTGCAGTGGAACATCGACAAGCTGAAGCCTTGGCAGGGCACGCTCACCTCACCCGTACGCCGCGACTTGCTGTTCAGCGTGCCCGTGGGTTTCGCCATCTTCGACGAAGACAACAGGCAGGTGGCCAGCTGGTGGAACCCCGTGGACTACTGGCATGAGAGCGTCTACACGCTTTATCAGAATACCTTCGACAAGCTTGAGACAGGCAAAATCTACACGGCCTATCCGCAAATCAAGCTCTATGGTGCAACCCTCCTGACCGACCAGAATACAGAGTTTACGCTGGGACCGGCTTTCATCAACATTGACAAGGACAAGAAGGTGTTCACCGACTACGACAAGCGCCTGTTGGAGGTTGACGAGAAAATCAACTTTCGCGACGTGGAGCTGCTGACTAATATCGCTAATACTGAGATGGAGGTGCCTGCCAACGCCAACTGGATATTCAACCACTATTGGGACAAGGACGAAGCCTGTGTAAAACTGAGCATCGACGACCTGCCCGATGACATCGACCGCCGAGAGGCTGTCATCCGTTTCGTGGGACGCGACAGCACAGGCACTAAAGAACTGGCCAAGGACAGCATCGTTGTCCGTCAGATACGACCGTTCATCAAGGCCACACCCTTGCCTGTAGAGTTTAAGAAGGAGGGCGGTACGCAAACTGTCGCGCTGGAGACTTCGCTCGACCAGCTTACGGCATGGATTGTTAAAGAAACCAATCCCGGCAACTTCTGCTCTATCAAACTGGAGCAGGACAAGGATGGCAACTGGACCATCGCCATCACCGTAGCTGAGAACAAGGATGCCGAGGCCCGTACTGCCAGCATCGTCGTCGACGGTGAGTCGCTGAGTGGGCAGAAGGAACAGCTCATTTTCTACGTCAACCAGGAGGGAACGGAGAGTGACAACGAGGAAGAGGATCCTACGCTGCCTGATACTGACATCCTGCCCGGCACACCCTACGACGGGCTGAAATACATCAACTACACTATCAGCATGTCAAGGAAAGGCTCGGGTTCGGTTAGCGTGAACAATGACTATTCCGTTGCAAATTCTCAAATTCAGGCTACCATTGACGGGCGCTACATCTACGTGCTTCTGGATAAGGAAGGTGAACACATCTACCTGAAGATTGATAATGAGTCTATTGACAAGAACATCGTGGGCGGACGCGTCAGCATCCAACAGGGAAGCCGCTCTATCACAATGGCGCTGGGTAAGATTCCCAACTGGTTCCATAACAGGCGCAAGATTGATTACGTCATTTATGACCTCAGCGACTATGACAGTTACGACCCCAACGGCTTTGCGGGTATGCGCTGTTCCTACCCCACTGGGGCTGGTCTTGCTAAGTTTGTCAAAGAACTCTATGCCACGGATGGAGAAAACGTTTTCACGCTCCTCGACGAGAGCATGCATTGGGATGTTAGGTTCTATCTCGGACAGTATTCCAACGATTCTGATAACGAGTATGATAACGATCATCAGGACTTTGAATGGACACCAAAGTTCCCGCCAAAGTCAATGGTTAACGAGCTGAAGCAGTTGGGAATGGTAATCAACACCGGCTCGACGCCGCCTGCCATTGACGGCGCGTTCGAAATAACACCGCTTGAAGCCGTAGGCCAGAAAGGATATGATAGCTATGTAGAAAGTGGAAGACTCAACAATCTGGTGGAGGGCTCGCAGTACGTCAAGTATAGCGACCTGTCCGGCAACACCATCATGTTTGACAATGGGGCTTTCTATGCCAATGTCTTCCACGAAGGACCTTATCCCGTAGCCATTCAGGGCAGCGGCAATAAGTTTACCACTTCTTTCGTCCGTAAGTCCTGGAACGCATGGCAGATGTATATCTTCTCAGGCGAGGTGGACGGTAACACCCTCAAGAATGTCTATGGAGCTACCGTCAGAATCAACGACGACTACACCATTCAAAGGTGTATCATTTACAAGGAAAGCGATGCCGTCAGCGATGCTTTCGACTGGAACTCCGTCGACTGGAGGAAGAAATGAGTGAGATCATTAATAACTAATAATGAACAGATGTAGACAAAGAACCCCGTTATACATTGTTGACGGTTGGCTCTATGTAATCAGCAAAATATCTGCGCGCAAGAACTTTATTCAGACATCCTAAGAATGGCAGCCTATTTCTTGCGCACGGCACGAACGGCACAGCCTGAGCTGCGGATAATGACTGCGCTGCCATCATAACCAGCGTCAAGAAAGAGGATGAAAGCTTCAAGAGAACTGGCCGGGTCAATTGAACGAGACCAGTAGCAGGCTCCTTCTTTGTCTGCCCCATCGAGTACCGTACCTGCCATCCAGCCACAACAGGGAAGGAAGATGCTCTTACCGTTTGCCTTGCTTGTCACCTTCCTGCCGATAACGCCATTCACCATTTCGTCGGTTGTTGTAGTGTATCTGTTGTCCACCAGTTCCACCAGCTGTTCGAGGCTTGGCGTCTGCCATTCGCTGCCCATGTTCTCTGTGGCGGCATCGTCCACAGGTTCAAGTTCCGTCCTGTCGTCCTTGACACCTTCGTCTGCGTTGGTGCAATACTTGAAGACTTTCCAATCTGTAAACGGATATACCTTGTTGCCGAGTTCGTATGTTTCCCATCTGTAGTTGTCCTTCGGCGTTGTTTCGCCCCAAGCGAAGTGGTCGCCAAATTCTTCAGGAGCGTTGGCACCGACATTACATGTTGCCCAAAGCGTGCCGCTGGGAAGTCCGAGGTCAACCCATTCATGAACATCGGTATCGCCTGACACAACCGTTACCTTACATTCGGCTGACACGCCGCTGCCGTCTGTGGCACGGCAGGTAATGGTGCAGGTGCCGACACTCTTGCCTGTCATCGTTCCGTTTCCATCCACAGTAGCCACAGTCTCGTTGTTGCTTTCCCATGTTAATGCTGGGTTTTCTGCCTCTAAAGGAAGCACGACAGTTGTGATCGTCTTTGATTCGCCAATGCGAAGGCTCAGCTCCGAATCGATGAATATATTCGTTACAAGCTGGGACGGATCGTAGCTGCCGGGAACAAGCACGGGACGGACGGAGAGTCCCATATAGCGGCTGAAATCGCTGTAGCCTTGGGGCTTGATGTTAGAATTGAATTGGTAATGGCTTGCTGCATAGGACTTGCCCGTGTTGAGCGACCTCGTCCAGTAGTGTCCCTGCGTGCCCACGGTGCTGTTTTTTGTATCATTATAGTCGCCCGAAGCCGGCAGGAAGATGCTTTCGCCGTTCCTTTTGCTCGTTATCCTGACACCTGTGACACCATTCTCTGTCGTCCATTCGTATGTCGT
>JAEEGL013941685.1_pt1 | contig 21184 bp, 19 predicted proteins | sample 9134231 | NCBI WGS metagenome assembly JAEEGL01 (sample SAMN16246548, study PRJNA631951) | gut metagenome | biome: gut microbiome; feature: rumen; material: fiber-attached | host: Bos | place: Iran: Karaj | collected 2018-10 | reverse complement strand
CAGACCTGAGCGGCGGTAGATAGGCTGCTGTATTCACCAATGTCCCCGCAGACCGCGTGGAAGACGGGAAGAATGCCACGGCAGCTTATTATACCATATATGACGGCGGATGGTCTCAGCCCAGGCTCCTTAACGATGACGAAACCCTGGATTGCTATCCCAGGATATTCTCCCTCGGAAAGGATAAAAAAGGAAACAGCAGGGGCGCCATCATAACCTGGTCAACGGTATGCAGTGAGTATAAGGATACGGACAGCGTCAATAAGAGGCAGATGGCACTGGATCTCAACGGAAGGTTCATGGACAGCGACGGAAAGCTGGTGGGCGATATCATTGAGATCACAAAGACCACCAAAGATACGGCGGCTGTTTCCAATAATGAACTTGGACTTAAGGATTACAGCGATTTCGCTTCCGATGTGGCTGCCTGCGTATCATACAATGATGACGGCCTTATCGTTTACTACAACAAGAGAGAGTATGATCTTGCGGCCGAGGATGTGGGAGATGTATTCTTCCCCCAGTTCTCCGCAAATGCCGCAAGGCTTTACACCTTCGGAACAGGCAATGATGCGTGGTATGAGGGTAAGTGGCAGGATACCAATCCTGCTGTGACTTTCGAGTCCATGAAAGAAGAGTACTCAAAGATAGAGACAGTCCCGGCTGAGAAACTTGATGATGTCGCCGAGGAGAGACTTGGCAGCTATAATGAATGCTTCTACGGACAGCTCTTCTATGACTGCCTGCCGGAAGTGACCGTAAATGAGGAACTGGATGAGTATGGCTGGTGGAAGGATAACAAGAGGCCTCAGGTGGTTGACACCTATGGAGAAGATGAAGTCAATCCCGCCCTTATAATTGACTGTGACGCCATCAGCTATAATGATCTCGGACTCTTTGCCTACAGCATAGACCGTGACGGAAACATGAAGACCTATAATGACAGGGATATTTATCTGCAGATCTTTGATTTTAAGGATAAGAATTTCGTATATCCCATCTGTGTTACTTCCGCGGCAGACAGTACCGAGGACAGCAACGTGAAGTTTGCCAGGGCCGGAGGATCCACTATGCTTTCGTGGCTTTCCGACGGTGATATTAAGATGCTGGATGTGAGCCGTCTGCTCAAGGGATATTCAAAGGGAGAGAATAAGAGTCTTCTGATCAAGGCTGGTCCTGCTAATGATGAGTATTATTATATCAACAAGTCAAGACCTGACTGGATCAGTATAACGGACGGCATACCCGTGGCCAAAGAGGGTGCGGATACGTCCACCGGTTATATCCCTCCGGAGATCGTGGTTTACGGAGAAAAGACGGAGGATACGGAAGAAGATCCAAACCAGGGACAGGATCAGGAGGTAGGTGCTTCATCCATCTCGTCCTTCGACGCTGTTTCCGGCGGAGATTATATCTACTTCATGTGGTCCCAGTCCGGTCTTTCCCAGGTCGGGGAGACGGAGACGGATGAGGACGGAGAGTTTGCCGTTACCGATGAACTGACAGAGGATCAGCTCTATGTGGCAAGGTGTGACGTGGCAAATTATGAAATTTCACGTCCTGTGCAGGTTACAAGCGCGACCGGTGCCCACTACCTTGATCCTGCCATGGTCATTAATGACGAAGGCGGACTGGAGGGTCTGGCCTACAAGGCTCTCACAAGGAAGATCACGGCTGATGAGTTCAACGAATCCATAGAGGCCGGCAACAAGATCAGCGACTGGAGTGAGCGTCAGGATAAGGTTGATGAAGCAACCTTTGAGCCCTTCAACATCATAGATTCGCAGAACGCCTGCGCCGTAGCCTTCAAGGTGCTTCCCGAGGGCAGGGTGAAGGTTAAGAATGCGGAATTTACCGATGTTCCCGCAGCAGGAAAAGAGACGGGATTCAGATTTGAAGTCCTCAATGACAGTGTGAGCAGCCGCGATAACCTTCAGGTTTATGTATATGACAGCGAAGGAAACGATCTGCTCAAGGAATTCAACGTAGAGGGAGAGGTCACAGCTCCTGTCATAGATGCGGGCGAGGGTGAAGAGATCACCGTCGAAGGCCTTAAGACCACCGAGAAGGTGGCAGAATACATTGAAACAGGCCATATGGACGGCGGCGGTAAGTTCGAAGTCGGCGGAACCATCATTCCCGATGTGGATGATACAGGCACTACGGTATATATTAATGTCTGGGACGGAGATGAGCTGCTTGCTTATCATGAGATGACTGCCGATTTTGAAGAGGACTGTGAGATAAGCGATCTTACCGTGGAAAATACCGGCGAGAGGAATGAATATAAAGTCAGCGGTAAGATCTATAACGGCGGTACTGCTTTAAGCGCAAAGCATACCCTTGATATAGGACTGGCAAGAGAAAACGGTGATCTGTTAATGGCAAGCATCGATGTTGACGGCGTAAGACCTTTCGATGAGGAGGAGTTTGAGACTGTCATTATGCTTGATGACAGCGATTTCAACGAAGCTAAGGATGAAAAAGGAAATCTTAAGGAATCCTTTACGGCCTTCGCTGAGATCAGGGGCAATAAAGATTCAAGGATGGAGCAGGATGGCGCGCGCATAGCCTATGTCGATCAGATGAGGAATATAGATGCGCTGACTGACGTTAAGCTCGGCGTCAACAATGTGGTGGCTGTTACCGTCAGCAACTGTGCGGTGCTGGTTCCCGAGTATGTTTCCACCCTTGCCAATGCAGAGGCCGAGAGCGACGGAGGAATGGGACTTAAGTTCGTCTTCGAGGAGCAGAATGGTGAGGTCTTTGATATCACCGGCGACGGCGTGGTAACTCCCCATTGCGAGGGCAGCGGTGAGATAGTCCTGCATGTATATCCTTCCGACAGGGAATTTGAGGGTGATAATACTTCACAGTCACTCTCAGGCGTCCTCGGAACCAATGTGGACGGTTATGCCGAAATGCCTGCTGGAGCGATCTTCACCAAGACGTTCACGCTGGTTTCCTCACAGGCGGGAGAGACGGTCATAGTGACGGATAAGAAGGGCGTGTGCTATGCGGTGGTATCCGAGAATTCCGTTGTGGTGACGGGTCTTACGGATGCTGCGAAGGCGAAGCTGAAGAAGGTGAATATCCCCGCAAAGATAAAGGTCAACAAAAAGAAGTACAATGTCATCGGGATCGCTTCCGATGCATTCAGAGGAAATACTCTGATACAGAGTGCGGTCATCGGGAAAAATGTGCTGACCGTAGGTACAGGAGCCTTCTGTGACTGTATTGCTCTTAAGAAGGTTAAGTTCGGAAAGAATGTGGGATCCATCGAAAAGGATGCGTTCAAGGGCGACGGTGCTCTTAAGAGCCTGACTCTTCCGAAGAACCTCACCTTTATAGGTATCAGTGCCTTTGAGGGTTGCAGCCTGCTGAAGAAGGTAACCATTCCGAAGAATGTCCGGGAGATGGGCAACAGGGCCTTTGCTCTGTGCGCTGCCATAAAGAAGGTGATCGTTAAGTCAGCCGTCCTTGACAGGGTAGGCATAGATGCATTTACCGGAATAGCAGAGAATGCTGAATTTAAGTTAAGTATCAAAGACGAGTTCAAAGAGAAGGTGGCCGCAAAGTTCAATGCGGCCGCCGGAGTAACGCAGACCATGGTTGTCAATAAGTAGTGATCAGGAAGGGAGTTTAAGTGATGGAAGATAAGAAAACAAATATTCCGGTAAACGAAGAAAATGCAGCTGCTGAAAAAATCCCTGCAGAGTTAAATCTTGATGAACTTGACAGGTACAGCGGCGGAAGCATAAAGAACGCCCGCAAGGAGAAGCGTAAGGAAATGGATAATGATATTAGTGACAGGGCATAGTCTACGGTATTATGAAGGATCAGAAAGATACGCTGAAAACAAAAGATTCATTTTCCGACGGATCCCGGGGCTTTGATTCTCCTGAGAGTCTTGAGGGCTATATCAAGACGGTCTCTCCGGCTTCTTTTCTGCTGGTCTTTGCCCTGCTTCTCTATTTCGTTGCGCTGATAGTCTTCAGCAGTACCGATTCGCTTGAGGGAGAACTTTCCCTGCCGGCGATCTGTGACGAAGGGGAGATGAGCGTATATTTCGGAGCGGAAAATTATAACAGGGTGAAGAATTGCGAAAGGGTGATCATAAACGGCCATGTGTTTTTTATACCGGAGGCAGATGAAGTGACTCAGGAGATGGACACCAATGATTATCTGTATATGAAGTCCAACAAAAACATAAAAGACGGTGAAAAGCTTTATGTGGTCAGGCTTTCAACAGATTTTCCGGACGGAAATTACGATGCTTCCGTAATTCTTGATGAAAAGCGCCCGCTGGATGAGTTTTAGGTTCATGGATATCAATATCTATAAAGTCGACAAAGGATTCAGAATACTCAGAGTGCCCCTTGTCATGCAGCTTGAAGCTGCAGAATGCGGGGCTGCCTGCCTGTCAATGGTCATGGCTTCTTACGGACGGTGGATATCCCTGGAGGAGCTCCGCATGGAATGCGGAGTCTCCAGGGACGGTTCGAGAGCCGGAAATCTGGTCAGGGCTGCCAGAAATAACGGTATGGAATGCCATGGTTATAAGGTGGAGACAATGGGAGAGCTTAAAGCTGTTCTTAAAGGTCCGGCCATACTGTTCTGGAATAACAATCATTTTGTGGTGTTGAAGGGCTTTTCCCGGGGAAAGGCTTATATCAACGATCCGGCGTGGGGAAGCTACAGCCTCGATATGGATGCATTTAAAAGGAGCTTCAGTAAGGTGGTCATAGTGGCTGTTCCCGGAGAGGATTTTGAGCGAAAAGGACACCGGAGGAGCGTCTTTTTTTATGCACTTAATGCGCTGTTCTCATTAAAAGGCACAGCGGTCTTTGCCATGCTTCTGACTATGGTGATCTGTCTGGTGAATGTCTTCGGACCGTTTTTTGAGAGGATATTCATGGACCGGGTGATGATCGATTCCGGCACCCAATGGTTTTATTACTTTTTCATAAGCGTATCCCTGTTTACCTTTGCCGCCATAGCTTCCAGGTGGATGAGGGTAGTCAACTTCATAAAGATAAACGGAAAGCTGGCTGTGACAGGCGTGATGAAGTATATGTGGCATGTCATGAGGCTTCCCATGGAGTTTTTTACCCAGAGGGGTGTGGGAGACATACTCCTTCGGCTTTCCTTTAATGAGAATGTGGCGTATGAAGCGGTAAATCTGATAATACCGTTGTTTTTTGACTGCATATTGATGGTGTCATATTTGGTTATGCTGATCAGGTATAACATGAATATGGCTGTGGTGGGACTGGCGGGCATCGCCCTGAATCTGCTGACGGTAATGATCTTTTCGGGAATGAGGGTCAACGCCGCCGGCGTTAAGGAAAGAGAGGAAGCGAATCTGTCCACTCTTACCATCTCCATCATGGAAGAGATAGAAACCATCAAGGCAGGCGGAGCCGAGGACAGATTTTTTTCAAAGTGGCAGTCGTCAATGACGGCAGTGAACAATCTTGAGGCCGATATCATCACCTCCGGTATCAGAATGAATTCCGTTCCCAGAATAGTGGGGAAGATCACCGGTCTTATGATCATGATAATGGGGATAGGACAGGTTGAAGCGGGGAACTTTACCCTTGGAATGCTGATGGCGTTTCAGGGCTATTTTACTGCTTTTATGGAGCCTGCCGACAGACTTATAGACAATCTTCGAAGCCTGTTTGAACTGAGGAACAAGGTTGAGCGGGTGGACGATGTGATGAATTGTAAGACAGTTGCCCGGAAGGACGAACTCTTTTTGCCGGCAGGCGGTGAAAAAGAGCAGCATGAGGTGGAAAAACTGGGCGGAGATATCAGCATCACAGGCGTCACATACGGATATTCAAAGACAAATCCTCCGGTGATCTCGGATTTTTCCCTGGATATCAGGAAAGGGGAGACTGTGGCCATAGTCGGCCTGTCAGGCTGCGGAAAGTCAACTCTTGCAAAACTGATCACGGGACTGGCACAGCCGTGGAGCGGGGAGATATGTTTTGACGGCAGGCCTCAGGATGACATAGATACGGCTGTGTTCACGGCTTCGGTGGGCCTGTTGGATCAGGAGGTCGCTCTTTTTGAAGATACGATAGAAAGCAATCTTAAGACCTGGGATCTGACAGTTGAGGATTTTGACATGATACTGGCGGCCATAGATGCGGATATGCAGGATGTGATACTTTCAAGAGAAGGCGGATATCAATACCTTCTTATGGAGGATGGCAGGAATTTTTCGGGCGGACAGAGACAGCGCCTGGAAATGGCAAGGGTACTGGCAATGGATCCGACAATACTCATTTTTGACGAGGGGACCAGCGCGTTGGATGTTCTGACGGAGAGAAGGGTCCTTGACAGGATAAGAAACAGAGGTATCACCTGTATACTTATTTCTCATCGTATTTCCGCCGTGAAGGACAGCGACAGGATAGTGGTGATGGATAAGGGAAAAATAGTCGAGACCGGACGCCACGAAGAATTGCTTGCAAATAAAGGATTATATTATAACCTTCTGATGGATGAAGGTGCACAATGAGAGCTTTGCAGTGAATTTATTTGAAGAACAGTTGCAAAACAGAATAAAACACGATCGTCAGCTTTTTTCCAGGACTCTGGAGCACGCAGGGAAATCTGTGATGGGCCTGCATCTGACAGATGAGGATGATATGGGAAGGGACTCCATGAGGGAGGCTGTCAGCTTCACCCTTCTCAGTTTTGGCATACAGTTTCAGGAGACTCCCGATGATATCACCGATTTTGAAGATCTGATGGATTACAGCTTTCATCCGCATGGGATCATGAGACGGCAGATGCGCCTGGTCGGCAAATGGGACAGAAAAGCGGCCGGAAACTATATCGCCATCGATGAAAGAACGGGACTGGCAGTGGCTCTGCTGCCGTATCCTGTAGGTGGATATTATTATTATGAGCCCTTTACCCATAAGAGGATAAAGGTTAACCTCGGCAACAGGAAATATTTCAAAAAAGCCTGGCAGATCACCCGTCCTCTGCCTCAAAAGCATCTTGGATTTAAAGATCTGCTGGTATATCTGGCGGGGGCTCTTTCCCCGGCTGACATCCTTCTGGCACTCCTTGCCGTGTCTATGCTGTCTATGGGGCAGTTCGGGCTGCTTAATACATACAGGGATTATTATGAGGATGTGTTTTATTTCCCTACACGGACGGTCTATTATGTGATCTTTTTGTTATCCATGGTCACACTGGTCGCTGCCATAGAGTTTTCCCATGAAGTGAGGGACCGGCTTTGCGGACGGATCTGGCTCAAATGCAGTGCTGATCTTGAGAGTGCGCTCATGGCCAGGACCATGCTTTCCCCTGTGGAAGATTTAAGGTCTTTCAGTTCGGGTGATCTCTCCCTGCGCATCTCGGCTTCCAGGGTCATGGTGATGAATCTGACGGAGCTCATTTTCGGGATACTGGTATTTTTGACAGAGATATATTTTTATATGACCTTTGTCAAGGTTTATTGTTTTGAGGTGAAAGGCCTGTGCTGGGCCGTTATCATCCTGTGCTTTGCCCTGAGTTTGCTGTCGGCTTTGCGGAAAATAAGGATATCAAGGGAGGAAAGGGCTCTTTATTCCAGGGAATATACCGTTGCCTGGGGGATCATTTCATCCATCCAGAAGCTTAAGATCTCAGGGGCCTTAAAGAGGGCGTATTCAAAATGGGGCGAGATATTTGCCAGAAGATCCAGGGTTCTTTACAATCCGCCCTTCCTTTTGAAGATAAGATCCGTCCTTGTATATTCCCTCGGGATACTGGGTATTTATATGGGGTATGTCAGATACTGCGATTATACTGCGGGACTTTTGGGTTTTGTATCCTTTATGCTTGTTTTTCCGATGATACTGGCATCTCTTGAAGGTATGGAAAAACAGATGATCAAACTGTCATCGGTGGTCATCGCATATGAAATGATAAAGGATCTGCTGAATATATCCCCGGAGATGCAGGCGAACAGAAGACCGGTGGAGAACATCAGGGGTTCCATACGTCTTCGCAATGTCAGTTTTGCATATTCACCTAAGGACGGTGAAATACTCAAAAATTTTAATCTGGCTGTTTCATCCGGAGAATATGTGGCTATAGTCGGGCCTACGGGCTGCGGAAAATCCACGCTTATCAGGCTCATCCTCGGATTTGAACGCCCTCAAAAGGGTGTGATACATTTTGATGAAAAAGACCTGGATACAATGGATCTGCGGTCGGTGCGTTCAAAGATAGGCTGTGTGCTCCAAGAAAGCAGGCTGTTCATGGGGACGGTCATGTTCAACCTGTCCATATGTAATCCTTCTCTTACTGAAGAGCAGGCCTGGGATGCGCTGGAAAAGGCAGGGGTGGCTGAGGACATAAGGCAGATGCCCATGGGCATACATACGCTTATATCCGAAGGCAGCGGCGGCATTTCCGGCGGGCAGAGGCAGCGTATCCTGCTGGCCAGGGCGATAGCCATGGAGCCTCGGATCCTGATCCTGGATGAGGCCACCAGCGCCCTTGACAATCTGTCCCAGAAAAAGGTTACGGAGGCTTTAAGGAACCTGCCCTGTACCAAGATAGTCATTGCCCACAGGATATCGACCGTAATGGAATGCGACAGGATAGTCGTATTGGAAAAGGGCAGGATCGTGGACAGCGGGACTTACGAGGAACTGAAGACAAGAGAGGGTCTTTTCAGGGAGTTCGTCAGAAACAGTATTGCGTGAAGAAGAGCTGTATTTTTCTCTTTACAAGAATAGAACAAATGTTCTATAATGAACCATACGAGGTATATCGTTATGGGAGAAATGAGAAGACAGCCAATAGATGTTATATGTCAGCACAGGAAGGATGGAGAGATCATCCCCATGAGGCTCAGGCTGTGCGATGATGACGGTGAGCCCCATGCCTTTACGATCAGATCCTACAGGAATCTTTCTCATAAGGGCGCGTATGTCACGCCCGACGGCATGTATGTTACGAATAATATACTGGTCTATGAGTGCCGGATAGATGTTTTCGGAGTCCGGCGGCTCGTGAGGTTATATTATAACCAGACCAGCAATATCTGGGAGATCGGTGCGGTCATGACGTAGTCATGACCTTAGCCGGTTCTTTATTTTTTGTCTGTATTTCCCCGCGTACCATATTGTATAGCATAGCGATATTTTTTTAAATTTACTTGACATATGTCAAGTAAAAAAAGATCCTCAATTGCTCCAGACAATATATCAAGCAGCTTTCTTTATTGAAAAAGTAAAAGATTTAAAATCTTGATTTTATTCGCACTTTACCATATAATTTGAAGTGGACGTTTGTGCAATTTAGCTAACAAAATGAGGAACGGCGATGGATTATTTGTCAATTAAGCAAACATCTGAAAAATGGGGGGTATCGACAAGACGTATTCAGGTTTTGTGCTCAGAAGATCGTATCCCCGCCCGTTGCTTTGAGGCATAAAGTTGACAATTGCATATACAGTGGTTATAATTGTTATCACAAAAAGGTGCTACCGATAGACGGTTGCCCGAAACTATATATTGGTTAAATAACCGCTCTACAGTTTGTCAGGCTGGGCGGTTATTTTTTTGCCTTGCTGCCACGATCCACTGAGTAGCCAAGAGCAAAGCAAGAAACTGCGAAGCATAAAACAGCTATTAAATCAGTGATAGTCAACATGACAATGTCCTCCTTCTCGAAGATTCCTCTTACGAGGTTTCTATGTAAACAGAGTTCACAGTACTCCGATTGTTGGACAACCGCCTACCGTATATGGTAGCACCCAGCCTTAATTATATTCCGAACGAACGTTCGCGCCAACTGAATTAGGTGAGACTTCTGATGGTACGAAAACCCTGTTTTCGAAAGCCACCATATTTGTTATCGTTTAACATATTGGAAGAATAAAGAAAGGATATAAATGGCTAAAATATATGTAAAAGATACAGAAATCAATGTGGTTCAGGTTAATGATGAAGACTATATTTGCCTGACAGATATGCTTAGGGCAAAAGATGGAGACTTTTTCATTACAGATTGGCTCAGAAACAGAAATACTCTTGAATATATTGGTATTTGGGAGAAGGTTTATAATCCTGATTTTAATTATGGCGAATTCGCCATAATTAGAAATCAATCCGGGCTTAACAGTTTTAAGATAAGCGTTAAAGAGTTTGTGACAAAAACGAATGCGATATGTATTCAGGCAAAGGCAGGAAGATATGGTGGTACATATGCGCATAAAGATATAGCTTTTGAGTTTGCAATGTGGATCAGTCCGGAGTTTAAGATATACATTGTAAAAGAATTTCAGAGACTTAAAACTGAGGAACAAAAGTTACTGGGTTGGTCCGCAAAAAGGGAATTAACGAAAATTAATTATCGTATACATACTGATGCAATAAAGAACAACCTTATACCGGCAGAGGTGACCCCGGAACAAAAATCGTACATTTATGCCGATGAGGCAGATATGCTAAATGTGGCCTTGTTTGGTATGACGGCGAAACAGTGGAGGAATGAAAACCCGGATAAGAAGGGGAATATCAGAGATTATGCAACGATAAATCAGCTAATTTGTCTTTCAAATATGGAGAATTTGAATGCTGTATTTATCGGTGATGATATGCCGCAGAAGGAAAGACTTGAAAAACTTAATAAAATTGCTATTCAGCAGATGAAAATATTGGAGGATATTGAGGATAAAACTCCTTTACTTGAAACCAATAATTGAAACTATTGGTAGTAGCTCTCACCAACGGCGAGAGTCAAACCAACGGAACCGCCGTTGATGTCGTTCTCTGGAAATACCAATATAGAAGGAGAAACGACATGAAACAGTCCTGTCGACAGATAGAAATTTACTGTTGCTTAGAAAAGCAAAAGATGCGGTGTTATTGTCAGTAGAGAGAAAACGATCATGATAATAAAGGTAGAGATTTATGAAAACGATACTGTGCTTTGGTGATTCAAATACCTACGGTTATGACCCGGCGGATCAGTATACCTATTCGTACCCGGAGTCGAAGAGATGGACATCTGTTGCCGGAGATATACTTGGCAACGGATATCGTATTATAAATGAGGGACTCAATGGCCGGTTGCTCCCGGATATGCGTTATCATTCGGAATATGTCGAGAGTCTGGCATCGGAGCTGGCGGCCGGGGATATCTATTGCATGATGCTTGGTACAAACGATCTGCTGATGCAATACAGCCCTGATGCCAAAGTGCCCGCGCGCAGGCTGGAGGCTTTTCTTGAACATATGAAACCCATAGCTGATGAAAAGTCATTTTCCATTTTGATCATAGCACCGGTTCCCATAGGAAGGCAGCTTGACGGGGACGACAGATATTATGATGAAAGCATCAGGATGAACGAAATGTTTGGGAACATAGCCGGAGAGTTCGGCGTATTATTTGCTGACGCTGCCTTGTGGCAGGTTGAGCTTGCATTTGATAAGGTGCATCTTTCGGAAAAAGGGCATGAGGTGTTTGGACGGCGATTCGCAGATCTGTGTTATCAGATCTATGAGACGGCCGTATAAAGAAGATATCTATGAATGAAATAACATCGGAAGAACTTGAACTTATACAACATAAGGCAGAAGAATGCATTCGAAAAAAGTTTCATAAACAGCTTTTTACACCTTTTGCCAAGGCATGCAAAAACTATCAGCTCATACAGGAAGGGGATCATATCGCGGTCTGCATATCAGGCGGTAAAGACTCCATGCTGATGGCTAAGCTTTTACAGGAAATACAAAGGCACAAGCGGTGTAACTTTGACCTGACATTTCTGGTAATGGATCCCGGGTATAAAAAGGAAAACCGTGAACTGATCGAAAGTAATGCGAGAGCCCTGGGAATCCCTGTTACAATATTTGAAAGCAATATTTTTGATGCCGTAGATACCATAGAGAAAAGTCCGTGCTATCTCTGTGCGAGGATGCGCCGTGGGTATCTATACAGTAATGCAAAGGCTTTGGGGTGCAACAAGATCGCTCTGGGACATCATTATGATGATGTCATCGAGACCATCCTCATGGGGATGCTGCATGGGGCTCAGATTCAGACCATGATGCCCAAGCTTCACAGCACGAATTTTGAGGGGATGGAGCTTATCAGACCGATGTATCTGATCCGTGAGAGCGATATTTGTGCATGGAGGGATTATAACGATCTTCATTTCCTTCAGTGTGCGTGTCATTTTACAGAGACATGTTCTACCTTCCATGAGGACGGGACAGCTTCATCGAAACGTTTGGAGACAAAGAAGCTGATCGCGGAGCTTAAGAAGAGCAATCCGTTTATTGAATCGAATATTTTTAAGAGTGTGGAAAATGTAAATCTGGACACACTGATTGCGTATAAGAAGAAGGGGGAAAGGCATCACTTCCTGGATGAATACTGACTATTGTTTTTATGGAGGCGAAGATGCAGATGAGTTCCCGGATTTTTATGATATAAAAGAGGGAGAGATATTTTTAAATCTTCTTGCCGAAGACTCGCCTTTCTTTTCATTGAAGTTAAGATATAAGGGCGAGGCGCTTGAAGAAAGATCATTGAAGGTTTACGGTACCTGAATCTCTAAGTAAGATGCGTTAAAGCTGTAACAGTGTATTTATGACTGACATGAAAGGAGCGCAACATGAATGGTTTTTATGAATTGAATGATGGAACAAGGCTTCCCATGATCGGATTTGGGACCTACAATGAGAGTTTTGAAGATAACAGAAAGGCTATCCTTGCTGCTATTGAATGCGGGTACAGGTTCTTTGATACCGCATCACTTTATGAGACTGAAAGATCTCTTGGCTGTGCAGTAAAGGAAAGCGGGATATCGCGGGAAGAGGTCATCATTGAGACCAAGCTCTGGATAGACGAGATGGGCAGGGATAATGTGGCTGTGGCTCTTGATAAATCACTGAACCGTCTGCAGATGGATTACGTGGATATTTATATGATACACTGGCCCAGGCAGACCGGTGATGATGACGAAAAATGGAAGGAACTCGACATAGAGACATGGAAGGCAATGGAGGAACTGGTGAGGCAGGGAAAAGTCAGAAGGTTGGGTCTTAGTAACTTCCTTCCTCATCACCTGAAGAATATAATCGACAATTGTTCGATCCGTCCTGTGGCAGATCAGCTGGAACTGCATCCGGGGTATTCACAGGAGGGAGCTCTGGCATTTTGTTTGCAAAATGATGTATTGCCTATGGCCTGGAGTCCTCTGGGCAGAGGGCGTGAGAATGCGACGATAGGTAATGCCATCCTGGTGCGGCTGGCAAAGAAGTATGGGAAGAGCGTACAGCAGATCAATCTGAGGTTTCTTCTGCAAAAAGGAGTCCTTCCGATACCGAAGGCATCCACTAAGGAACATATGCAGGCAAATCTTGATGTTTTTGATTTCGAATTATCATGTGACGATATTTCAATGCTGTCATATATGCCACAGACTGCCTGGCTGGGTGAGCATCCTGATTTTGTGATCCCGGACAGGAAGAGTAACCCGGAAAATGTGTAAAGAATGGACAAAGGAAAACGAGGAAGGCCGCTGATTGTCAATCATAATCTGATGTGATGATTTCCCTTTTTATTTGCCGGGAATATACAAAAATCCTCTTCAAACAATTCGCTTACTATGGTATTATAAACAGATAATAATACTTATATGGGTTGAGTAACTGATGAGTTTTTCCTTTTTTGAATTATTATTTCTCATAGCGATCCTTCTGCTGGTGTACTTTGTTCATCCACGGATCAGAAAGATAATACTGCTGGCAGGCAGTATTCTTTTCTGCTGTAAATACAATGAAGTAGCACCGATCACTCTGGTTTTTTGTACGATTCTGACATACCTGGCCGGCATTCTTTGCGAGACTCTCTGCAAAAAGTTCGGACCACGTTCTTCCGGCATGGTATTCATTGCTTTTACTGTCCTCAGTATTGCTGCAATGAGCGTGTTCAAGATCTTCCCATCGACCATAAGACAGACACAGAATCCTTCAGCTAATTTTGCACTGGAGTGGCTTTTCATGTCCGTTGGCTTTTCATATTACATGTTTCAGGCAATAAGCTATCTGGCAGATATCCATAAGGGAAAGATAGACGCCGAAAAAAACATAATAAGCTTTGCGCTTTTTATGACTTTTTTCCCAAAGATACCGAGCGGCCCCATAGAACGTGCCGGAGATTTCATCCCGCAGGTATCATCACTTGAAAAGCTGAAGATCTGGGATCTTTCCAGATTTTCGAAGGCTGTGTCATGGATCCTGTACGGCTTTTTCATGAAGACTCTGCTTGCAGACAGGATAGGTCCCATTGTTTCCGCTGTGTTCAATGAACCTGTAAAATACAGCAGTTCCTGCCTCATCCTGACATCGTTATTGTATACATTACAGATTTATCTTGATTTTGCAGGGTATTCGGCGGTGGCTGTCGGCGTGGGCGCATTCTTTGATCTTGAGCTTTCACAAAATTTTAATGCACCGTACCTGTCACGGGGATTCGGGGAATTCTGGCGGCGCTGGCACATGACCCTTGGCAGATGGTTAAGGGATTATATATACATCCCGCTTGGCGGAAACAGGAAAGGCAGGATAAGGAAATATATAAATACACTTATAGTCTTTATTGTCTGCGGCATCTGGCACGGTTCCGGCGGAGGCTTTCTCATCTGGGGTATTTTTCACGGTTGCTTTACCATTCTTGACGATATACTTATGGGGCAGGATTTTTATAAACGTGTCCCTGACATGGTAAAGACTCTTATGACCTTTCTTTCTGTCTCCTTTGCCTGGATCTTTTTCGGAGTAAAGGATGCAGCCACCGCATTTTCATATATCGGGGCCTGCCTGACACATTTCGGTTCAGGGACCGGTTTTGGGGAGCTTGCTGAAGACATTGGAAAAAATCGCTGGGATCTGTGGATATTCATTATCGGTATCCTGGCTGTCGCCGGAGCCGATCTTCTGTCATATAAGACCCAAAAAAGTGTTCCGGAACTCATTGGTTCCCTGCCATATGTGAAGCGTATGGTACTGATATATTTATTGATAATGATACTGATCATATTCGGTGTATACGGTCCCAATTATGATCCATCGGATTTTATTTATATGCGGTTTTAAGGAATGGAAAAAACATCTGCAGTTAAAATAAGAAAGAATCTGACGGTGCTGGTTTTTATGCTGGCCCTGGTTTTGTCGGTCAATGCCCTGGACAGGCTTTTCAGCATAAAATCATCCAACGGCATAATACAGGCGAGGGCCATGTATTATCAACCACGGAATACGATCGATGTGGTGATGCTGGGCTCAAGCCACATACATTGTGACATAAACACAGCCATGCTGTGGAAGGACTACGGAATAGCAGCCTATGACTACAGTGCAGCCGAACAACCTCTCTGGGAGACATATTATTACCTCAAAGAGATTTGTAAATATCAGGATCCTAAGGTGGTGGTACTGGATCTTTACTCTCCGGCAAGGTTTAAGGATGACTATCAGTATTACTGGCTGAATGACAACCTCAGCGGTATGAGGTTTTCATTGAACAAACTTGAGATGCTTTCGGCAAGCTCAGAGCCGGAGCTTTTCGAAAGATATTTTCCATCATTTGTCACCTATCACAGCAGATATTCGGATCTATCCATAGAGGATGTGAATGCGATGTTACATATGGACAGGCTGGCAACCTTTAAGGGTTATACTCCCTATATGGGAGTGGACGTACAGGAGGAACCTGATCTGGAGGAAGAAAACAGCGGCGGCATCACGCTAAAATCAGAGATTTATCTGTCAAAGATCATTGACTATACCAGAGAAAACAATATAAATCTGTTCCTGATAGTGACGCCCTATATCACCAATGATGACGATGAAATGGTATACAACAGGATAAGGGAGATAGCGGAGGAGAAGGATATAGATTTCAACAGCACAAATTATGATTATGATATGATGGGGATTGATTTCAAGGAGGATTTTTGTGACGACTCTCATCTGAATTATCGGGGAAGCTGTAAATTCACCGAATATCTGGCAGATGAGCTGCTCTCGCTCTATGATATACCTGACCGTCGTGGATGTGAAGGATATGATTCCTGGGATATCAGTGCTCAGATAGTCGATGACTACGTAAACGGAAAAACGGATAAACTGTATTAAAGGCGCATTCCTTCAATGCAAAACAGGTTATCCTTTTTTTCTGTTTTGATATCCTTAAAGCCCGCCCCTGCCATAAACTCATTCAATTGCTCTGAAGTATATCTTGTCATACAGGGGAGACAATCAGCTACGCTACAGCAGGCAGAACAGAATTGTATTCCCAAGGCAGACGGACTTTGACTTCATATATTTTCTGCGCCATCTGTGGTACAATATAAACGTTGAAGGTAATAACCACTTTAAATTCTACTTGATTAGGGGGACGCATATGAAAGAAAAAAAGAGATTACCACTTGCAACGCAGATATTTATCGCTCTGGTTTTAGGTATCATTACAGGCCTGTGCCTGCAGAACCATGTAGAATATGCCGAGAGCTACATCAAGCCCTTCGGAACCATATTCCTGAACCTGCTTAAGTTCATAGTGGTTCCGATAGTTCTGTTCTCTATCATGGCAGGCATCATTTCCATGAGTGACATAAAAAAAGTAGGCTCCATCGGCGTGAAGACCATAATTTACTATTTATGCACGACAGCAGTTGCCATTGTCATCGGTCTTGTAGGCGGAAATCTTTTTAAACGTTTTTTCCCCGTGCTCGAAACGTCAGAACTGAGTTACGAAGCACCTGCGGGCGCCCCTTTCATGGACACGCTTGTAGGTATTTTCCCGTCCAACTTCATAGCGCCTTTATCCGAAGCCACAATGCTACAGGTTATCGTTATGGCGATCCTCATCGGTATTGCCATAATACTTGTGGGTGACGAAGCGGCTCCGGCTGTAAAGGGCATTAATTCCTTTAACTCCGTCTTCATGAAATGTATGGAAATGATACTGAAGCTTTCTCCCATAGGTGTATTTTGCCTGATATGTCCTGTGGTGGCCGCAAATGGTGCGGCGATACTGGGCTCACTGGCGGCAGTTCTGCTCACCGCCTATATTTGCTATATTACTCACATGGTCCTTGTATATTCCCTTGCGGTCAAGTCACTGGGAGGAATGAAAGCCACGGACTTCTTTAAGGGACAGTTCCCCGCTATGATATTTGCTTTTTCCAGTTCATCAAGCGTCGGAACACTTCCCATAAATATGAAGGGTTGCGAAAAGATGGGGGCAGATAAGGAAATCACATCCTTTGTGCTTCCCCTGGGGGCAACCATCAACATGGACGGAACCGCCATATATCAGGGCGTATGTGTCATATTTATAGCCGCATGTTATGGCATTAATCTGACCCTCCCTCAGATGCTGACGATCATACTTACCGCTACCCTCGCTTCGATAGGTACGGCAGGCGTTCCCGGAGCAGGTATGGTAATGCTTGCCATGGTCCTTGCATCCGTCGGACTTCCTCTTGACGGTATAGCTCTTGTTGCCGGAGTTGACAGGATCTTTGATATGGGAAGAACAGTAGTCAATATTACGGGCGATGCTTCCTGTGCTCTCATCGTTTCCAATATGGAGAAAAAGAAAACAATTAAGAAAAATGCTTAGTAATTATCTGATAATCTGTCCGTTGGTTTTTATAGCCGGTTTTATAGATGCTGTTGCGGGAGGTGGCGGTCTTGTGTCACTTCCAGCATACATATTTACAGGCATTCCCGTTCATCAGTGTGTTGCAACAAACAAAATGAGTGCCTTCATGGGTACTTCCGTTGCCACGGCAAAATACGCAAAAAGCGGGTTCATTCCATGGAAGATCGCCATCACTTGCATTCCCTGTGCATTAATTGGTTCCGCTCTCGGAGCCAAAGCTGCTTTGATGGTGCCCGACAGGATCTTTAAGATAGTATTGATGATCGTTATCCCGCTCACCGGGGTATATATTCTGACAGACAAAAACAGAGCCGGCATAAAGGAAAAGCTGTCTTTGCGATCTACAATACTCATCAGTATGATGATCTCATTTTTCATTGGAATATATGACGGCTTTTACGGTCCCGGAACAGGAACATTTTTAATCCTGCTGTTAACAGGCATTGCCCGGATGGAACTAACGGAAGCTAACGGTCTTACAAAAGTGATAAACCTGTCAACGAACGCATCTGCACTTGCGGTTTTTCTCATTAACCATCAGGTTTTATTTCCATTGGGAGTAATCGCAGGCATCTTTAATATCGCAGGTAACTATCTCGGAGCATCCGGCTTTGAAAAGAACGGCAGTAAGCTGGTCAGGCCGGTCATGCTGCTTGTTCTTTCCATATTTTTGATCAAACTGTTCTTTGAGATTTTTTCTGAAAAGCTTTTCTAAACTGCGAATGGTTTAGTCAATATCACATTCTTATTTATATCTGCTTGCAATTGTTCTGAGATAGTGGTATTATTTATAAACCAATACACATAGTAGGTAAATACACTAAATAAAGGTCAGTGAATAAGACCAGCGTTGCATTAAGACATAGGAACTGCCGGAAGATTCATATGGATCTTCCGTTTTTTTTCGTAAAGGTAATGCTGAAATCTGAAAGGAGACTGTGACATCAGTCGGTTTATTTGGTCTGTTTGGAAAACGAGGAGGATTGAGTATGGCAAGTGAAATGGAAAAGAGGATCGATCAGCTGGTTGGAAAACTGATAGATGATTATCAGGAAGGAAAGGTGATCGATAAGATTAAGAACTTCGAACATCCTAATCGTGAAAAGGTAGTTGACATACTTGAAAAACTGCAGAAAATCATATATCCGGGGTATTACAGAAACAACATTTATAAGACTTATACGGTCAGAAACAGTATTACTATGTTGTTGGAGGATGTGATATACAATCTCAAGGCGCAGATTGCTATCGTCCTTAAATATTCTCCGCAGTATGAGCATGCTGATGCAGAAACGATAACGCTGGCGGCAGATCATATCACATTTGAGTTTCTGGATAAGCTGCCCAAGGTCAGAGAATATATTGAGACAGATGTTCAGGCTGCTTTTGATGGGGATCCGGCGGCATATAATAAAGATGAGATCATCTGCACTTACCCGGGATTGTATGCGACCATGACTAACCGGATCGCTCATGAACTATATCTTCTTGAGGTACCTTTGATCCCCCGCATCATGACGGAATATGCACACAATATTACAGGGATTGACATTCATCCCGGAACAACGATCGGGAAATACTTCTTCATCGATCACGGTACCGGTGTGGTGATCGGTGAGACCACTGTGATCGGAGATAATGTTAAGATCTATCAGGGGGTTACGCTTGGCGCATTATCGACACGCGGGGGGCAGAGTCTTAAAAATGTCAAGCGTCATCCGACGATCTCGGACAATGTGACGATCTATTCCGGGGCGTCCATTCTGGGAGGGGATACAGTAGTCGGAAAAGGCGTTGTCATCGGTGGTAATGCATTTATCACCACATCCATTCCGGAAGGTGCCCGAGTAAGTGTAAAGAGCCAGGAACTTACCTACAACTATGATTCTGCTCATCCGATTGAACGCAAGGAAGTTGAGATGGATGAAGCGTGGTTTTATACTATCTGAATGGTACACATGTTTCATAATACTGTACATATCGGTGAGGTTGTTGAAATAATTTGAGTAGATCATAAAGGAAATTGCAATATGTTCAGAAGTATGCGTAGATTCAAGCAACAGATTTCTATTATGCAACAAACATCACAACAGTAACCGGGAAACACTTTGATCCGCTGAATCCGGATGATCGTCTTATAGATATTTATGATATTGCGCATATGATGCGGGCAGCTGCTTTTTGTGGCTGTCCGTTATTATTTTTGTGTTCTTGGTGGTTTACATAATATTAATGAACAAATGTTCCGGGTATAAGGTGTTCTTATAGGACAGACAATTTGCTAGGATGTATACAGAAGGTGATACATGAGGCGTAAAAATAGAGGCAAAAGCGGAAATGGAGATGGAAAATATGGCAACAAAGAGCTATTTCAAGGTGATCGTAGTCAAGGTGGATGTTTTCGAGAGTGAAATCTGGGATGAGAGGCATTTCTCTGAGCGTATGGATGCCATGAGGTTCTGTGACGAGATGAGGAACACTCCCGGGATGTCTGCAATCGTTGTAGAGATGTGAGCTTTGAAGAGTTCTGTCAGAAGGCAGAGATAGAGGGAGAGAGATTTACGGCAGTTTATGACACATTGTATGACTGGGAGATAGAAGCATGACAGGAATGAAAAAAAGCATTGAAGTGAATCATGATCTGTATGGCGAATATGAAGAACTCCTTCTCAGGCGAGATCAGATGAATGTGGATGCAGATTCATATCAGATCGTATACACCAGAGAGTTCGGCGATCTGATCATAAAGAACTTCGAACTGAAGATAGAGTGCATCAGGCGAAAGAAGACCATATCAGCCTGCATGAGGCGCATGAACCGCGGCCTTGGCATCGATGTCGGGGAAATGCAAAAAGACATCGAAAAAGAGATGACAGCCTATTATGTGCAGCTTAAGGAGATGACGGATAGAAACCTGGCGGCTAAAGACGCCGAGATCATCGACGGGTACAGCGTAAGGCGTTCAAAAAAGATATACAGGCGGATCGCAAAGCGCCTTCATCCTGATGTGAATAAAAAGACCATGGAAAATGAAACTCTAAAAGACCTCTGGATGAGGACGGTAAAGGCCTACAGGAACAGCGAGGCAGAGGAACTGGAGAATCTGGAGGTGCTGATCCGCAGGGCGCTCAAAGAACTTGGGGATGAAGGTTTTGAGATAAACCTTGATGATATAGAAGAGCGGATAGCGCACCTGGAAGCAGAGATACATGAGATCGCGACCACTGAACCTTATACATACGGCGCGATCCTTGGGGATAAAGAAAAGATAAGAGAGCTGAAGGAAGCCCTGGAAGAAGAATATGCGGATTATGAAAGATATCTCGCACAGCTTGATGCGGAACTTGAAAAGCTCATAGGCATCAGAGAAATCCGCTTTGCGGATTTCTACTGCAGTTGCGGGAGAATACGGTTTTATCCCGCCTGATGGACGCCGGGAAGCTCCTGACAGCAAAAATAGACAGGCTTTCACCTAAAGGAT
>JAEEGL012212021.1_pt1 | contig 21186 bp, 27 predicted proteins | sample 9134231 | NCBI WGS metagenome assembly JAEEGL01 (sample SAMN16246548, study PRJNA631951) | gut metagenome | biome: gut microbiome; feature: rumen; material: fiber-attached | host: Bos | place: Iran: Karaj | collected 2018-10 | reverse complement strand
TATTTTGGCAATATTATCAATGCTTATAACAACGATTACCATGATGCGTATAAATATTTAGCAAAAGCATATATCGATAACGAAGGGCATCTCAGATTCAGTTTTGAAAAGTTGTATTTGATCTCTATTGGTTTGGCTTCCTGTGATAATGATGATGAAGAGCGTGAATATAAGTACCTGGAGGATTGGGGCGATAAAATGGGGATAACAGTTCATGCATTGCTTACAATATATGAAACTTATCACATGCGTAACTATTTTATTCATGGAAATGAGACACAAACATTAATCTCAGATGTTTATCATTTGGATCTGTTATCCTGCCTTAACTATTTCATGGATCGATTGCTGTGCGACTTTGTACCGGCGTTATTTGATGAAGACAGGCTGAAGGAACTGATCGATGTGGTACACGGGATAATCTATGAACAGGGAAAAGCAGAGAACAGTGAAATAGATAAAAAAGCAAAAAAACTTGCGCAGAAGGTAAAAAAAGGCCAGTGGATCATAGGGAAGGAATTATAACGAATCTCATCATCTTAAGCGATTTAAGGCTGGTCGGGATACAGTCAGAGATCAGAAAAACTGGATTTATACAATACTATTAGCTTTACTAAAAAAGTAATTATTATTGTGACATTATTTTTGAGGATTGGAAAATCAAAATTGGACAAAAGTAAGGTCTTGATTTCTTCCCTGGGATGTAATGATCGTATTTTATACGACAATCTAGGATTGTATGATACTATCAAATTGCCTGAAGGAGGTTTTACCGATCCCTGTCATATGGAAATTATGGAAGAGAATGACTGCATATACAACTGCTGGTAAGCCTGCTTCTGATTTTTGTTGGACTTGCAATAAGAAACTGGGTGGAAAGATGGAAACAATAAATGACAGATAATTAGGAGTTATCTTTTGCTGGAACTGTCACTAATACAAGGAGAAAAAAATTACAGATTCGGAACTATGGGAATTAAGAGTATTTCAGATAAGGAGGCAAAAAATGAGATTCAGATTAACTACCACGTACGAAGAAAAAGAGGAAGCAAAGAGGTATGGGGCAAGATGGGACGGGGAAGGACGGTATTGGTATTTTGAGGGGGACTCCCTGCCGGAGGAGCTTATGAGATGGTATGACCCGACACAGCAGACGACAGGAGATGAGCCTGAACGGACGCCTGACGCTGCAACACAAGCGGCGCATAATCCGTCAATGTCTTTTGACAAGAGAGTAAAGGATTATCATCACATATGCTGGTATCCTTCAGCAGGTGAGGATTTTCACGGGATGCTGTATTTGTCGGAGACGTTTTATTCTGATTACTCAAAGGAATTCAAGTACTGCGATCCTTACCCGGAGGAGGCTTACAGAATCCTTCCGGATCTGTTCATATTCACTGATCACGACGAGAAAAAGGAAGATTTGCTGAAAGGTGGGAAATTCGAGTCACCAATCCTGCATACGGACCGTCGTACAGATATACTGGTTGCCGGTGAGCGTAAGAAGTTTATGACTGAAGCCGGATATGGATATCTTATGCCTATTACGGTTTCGTCTAAGTTTTTTTGCAGGACAAAGCCTCTGAAATGGAATACTATGCTCATGTACATAATTGCGGATAATGATGAATTCTATGAGAAATGTCTTGAAAATAACGGTGTTACGGTAGAAACGATCATTGAGATACGATCCATGGAGTTTAAGTGTTTTGAGTATTTGAAGAAACGAAACAGAATGCTAAAACGGCTAGGAACAAGCTATTTTATTGCTGAAGATGATTACTGCCATGGCTTGATCAATTATCACCGAGAGATGCTGGAACAGGGAGAAAATCTGGAAGGTATTGTTAATCTTGATGAGTTTTACCGCTTAAGAATGAATACATGGAGCGATAGGGATGGTGTAATGTGGTGTAAGGTACAATAAGACCTTGGATTTTCCATGGATCGCAAAAGAGTCAAAGGCTGGCCAAATTGATTACAATGTCCTATGCCCTATATTGTGGAAGGTACGTATGACGATGCGATATTTCTTGAAGAAACAATCCGTAAAGAAAAGAACGAGGAATTATTTGAGTGGGACTATTTCAAGAAGTTTGCGTTGGTTCGTAGAAACCACGACCGTTTTTTGAACTGGGGTATGATTGTTTCGGAAACGATGTATACGAAAAGAGTTTAAGCGGGGGAAGCTCGCCTGAATGGAAATGTGCACTATTGTTCTGAAAAAACAATGGATAAGGGAAAGTAAATGAAGGCTGTGATCGAAGGAATATCATCAGATGAAGTAAAAATCTCTGTTGACGGACGGTTAAGGAAACTGTACGGGGTCAGTCCTTACAGTGTGAAAGAAGGGCTGGAAATAGAATATGAGATTGTCACAAATGAAGGGAGTTCATATCCAAGATATGTCGGGCCTGCTTATTCAGAAGATAAATGTATCACGGTTTCACAGCTTGATAAGAAGATAGATGAACTGCTGAGAAACAACAGCGGTCTTCGAAAGGTATGGGTAAAAGGAGAGTTATCCGATGATCCTGCATTCAAGGATTATTGTTTTTTTACATTGAAAGAAGTGACACATGAATACGGGAAGGATCATACCTGGATTATTTCCTGCATAGTTGATAAGAAATGTGTGGCACGGGTTGTTGACTTTAGATTGAAACAAGGCCAGAAGCTGGCAGTTTATGGTGATATTAAGGGCTTTGGAGGAAGAAGCCTGTACCAGCTGGATGTACTTAAGATCGTCGATATTGGAGAAGGCGAGGCCAGGCTTGAATATGAGCAGCGCAAGGAGCGTTTACGGAGCGAGGGCTATTTTGACCAGGCTGACCACGATAAGGTCCCCGATCATGCAGAAAGGATCGGGATCCTTACAGCGGAGAGCGGTGACGCCATCAAAGACATACTAAAAGTCCAGCGTGAGCTTAATCCATATGTGCAGATGGTTTTATACAATGTAAATGTTCAAGGGGCTAACGCGGTAAAATCAAACGTGGAAGGCATCCGGAGGCTGGATAATGAAAATCTGGATGTCATCATCATCGGACGCGGCGGCGGCAGTAATGAAGACCTGAGTGTATATGATAATGAGGATTTGGTAAAGGCTGTATATTATGCCCATACTCCTATAGTTTCAGCAGTCGGGCATGAGAGACACGAACCCCTGATTGACCTGGCAGCTGATGCGAGGTATTCGAATCCCAGTGACGCTGCCCACCATGTCATATTTGATGTTAACGGCTTGATAAATGACATAGAAGAGAAATATAGGCGGATTTCAGAAAAAACAGCAGGAATCGTCAGGGATAGAACGTATAAGCTGAGGCTTGCACAGGCTGCACTGGAGAAGAACAGTCCCAAGATGTGGATAGACAGACGGCTCGGAAGACTCGAAACACTTAAAGTAATGTTGGATAAGAACGGGCCGGAGACAAAAATAAGGGAAAGAAGATCCAGGCTTGGTATCCTGACGGCGGTAATGGAAAAGAATAGCCCGGAGAGGCGGCTTGAAGAAAGAAGGAACCGTCTGGCACAGGAATGCCGGAACATGAGCAACCTGATGAATAATATATTTACGGCAAAGAAGGCTAAATGCGCCCTTCTTATCAAAGAACTGGAAGGCCTTTCTCCGTATGCAAAGCTTGTCGGAGGGTTCGGATATATTTCGGTGGATAATAGGCCGGTAACGGGAATAGAGGGTATTTCCGTGGGTGATACTGTCTCCGTGATGATACACGATGGTGAAATTACCGCGAAAGTAGTTGAGTTAGTCAAAAAAGGATCATAGAAAGGAAGGCGCTAAAAATGGATGAAAAGGAATTCGATGTGGATGAGGCAATGGCCAGGCTTGAGGAGATCAATAACAGACTGTCGGCAAAGAATATCGGATTGAATGAATCTATGGATCTCTACAAAGAAGGGAAGGAACTTGCTGAAAAATGCCAGGCTCACCTGAAGAAAGCTGAAACAAAGCTTGAGATCATAAACGGGTCGGATAAGCAAGAGAAAGCCTGACGAAAGTTAATGCCCTAAATGGAGGTGGTTCTGAAAATGGATGATGAAAAAAAGAAGGAAATGACACAGGAAGAAGCGGAACAGGATTTCAAGGATGCGGTTGCTAAAATCTTTAAGGATAAGGTTCCTGGAGCCTATGTCGATGAGGACGGATTGATCGTGATCCCTAGGCGGGGCCGGCGGAAGAAAGATGAATAAATAAAGCCTGAAATATGCTGTAATATTGTATTTAGATTTTATAGGGGGGTGGAACAAATGGGAATGATAATGACATTTAGGGATACTGCCAGCACAAGTTATTACAGGGAAATACTGATGTGTCTTCTGGAGGAATACAATCCTGATGAGGTTGTGATTTCATCTGCATTTTTCTTCAGTGATTTTCGCTTTTTGGATGTAAGGGATCCTAAGGGGCATAGCCTTCGTGACCTACTGGAATATAAGAGCATCCTTATAGGGAGAGATAATGATTATTTCAACGATTTAAGGAATGAACTTAAAGCAGTGAAGACATTCAGATGTGATAGAAAAGCAAACTGGTTTGAAAACATAATTGTCCTAAGGAAGAACTTATCTGGGAAAATGTGTAATGTTGCCGTGGCTGTGGGTGAAAGCTATTTTACCCAAAGAGACATGGATCGTGGTTCATTCAGATACTATGATGATGAATTTGATTATAAGGTCGATACGTTTTATTTTAATAATATGATCAGTCCTGATGTAAGTGGTATTACGTCAGATAATACCAAAACAGGTAGAATAGATGAAAACCTTTCAAGAGAACTGGCTGGAATTTGCGATAGAGCTGAAGGAAACGGGATCATGATGGCTCCCGATATTCCGGATCAGCCTAAGCTGCTGGATGAAATCTATCGCAAACTAATGAAACGAGTCAAAGATCCAAATATGTTTGAAGAGGCATAGAGATAAATTGTGGTGAACAGGAAATGGCGGATGAAAACAAGCGGATAGGGAAATATGTCTCAATGCTGCTAAGGCATCACCCGGAAGAAGCCGGTGTCGTGCTTGACGAGCATGGGTGGACCGATGTTTCGGAGCTGATTGAGAAAGTCAAGCCCAGATATCCTTTGACGGAAGAAAAACTGCATGAGATGGCATTCGGAAAGGATAAACAGCGGTATGAGTTCAGCGAAGATGGAAAGAGGATCCGGGCAGTTCACGGACATTCCGTAAAGGTGGACCTTGGTTATGAGGAGACCGAGCCGCCCGCTGTCCTCTATCACGGTTCCGCAACAAAGTATAAGGAATCCATCGAAGAAAAAGGGCTTCTCAAGATGGGACGCCAGTATGTGCATCTGTCTGAAAGGATTGACCAGGCGAGGGAGGTGGGAAAGCGTCATGGTGTTTTACTCCTTTATTCCATAGACGCAATTCAGATGTATCGTGAAGGGTACGTGTTTTACCGATCGACAAGCGGAGTGTGGCTTACAGATCACGTGCCGGTGAAATATCTGCATGAGATAAGCTGAAATCGTCGCTATACTACAGCGAATATATGACTCATTCTCTTTTGCTCTGCCTTAGATATTCCGTATTTTGATGCCAGGCCGCTCCATCTGCCTGCTATGGTGCTGCGCGTTTTCTGGATCTGTTTCTTTGCCTCTGTGTCTCCTGTCCGGAAAAGCCCTGCGCATGCATAGGCAGACTCCAAATCACGGTGTGATCCATCCCCAATATCAAGTCCGTGGCTGGCTTTTTCCGGTTCGGGGTTCACATCGAATGCCGGAGACAGATGCCAGCCGGTTTTGCCAAGTATTAATCCGTGATTTCTCAGATGATCGTCATTGTCTGATATGCAGATATTAAACACCATTCGGCGCCAAAGCTCCTTTAGGTCATCTTCAGGAGTTACGCTGATCTCCTCGATCATTGATGCTATGTCCACGTAGCCGAAGCCTTCATGATCCGTATCGGTCGCGCCTAGCATAGTCATGGCTGATGCATAATGTGTCCTTTTATCTTTGTCCCGGTCAAAACGCTTGGAAAGAAAAGTGCTTCCGCTGTCAGAAAGACGCATAAGAATTGTGTCCGGCGTACTTATCCCACACTCTGAAGCTAGATCATGTGCCACCATTTCCCATGCCCCGACGTCTGATGTATCATCCTTTGCAGGAAATTTGGCTATCCATATATTACCGTTTTCGTCCAGTATATTTGCCTTTGGCCTCGCACCGCCAAGCGATGATCCCGGGTCGATAAGGTTCCTTGTCCATTTTTCTTCATCTGTCAGATCTTTTCCGCTAAGCATAAAGGCGTCATGTTCTATTTCACGGAGCCTTTTCATTGGCGGGGCGGCCAGGGAATCCCTGTCTGAAAGATACATATTTGATGCCGGATCATAAAAACGCAGCCCGCCGATCCGGCCTTTGTCATGCACTCCGAGGATATAATCGCTCTCCATGAGAGTACGTCGGCTTCGGCCTTCTTTGGAAGAATCAAAACGTTCTATCCTCTCCATTAGTTTCCTGCCCCATCTGTCTGGAGCGGCGTCCGAAAGAAATCCGAAACAAGCCTTGCCGTCAGGGGGATACTGCCTTGTATCTGTCATGATCAGTTCTGGATCGAGAACGAGATCAGGGTGCAAAGAAAGCCATAAGGAATCGTAAGAAAAAGAGATTATCTCTTTTCCCCTGGTCTTGTCTATATAGCATCGTCCTATTAGAGTTTGTGTTTTGAGCCATCCGGCGTGAACCTCGACCGTTTTCATCTTCTTCCCTTCAGAAGTTCTGCGTCCTGGATTGCCCGCCCGAGGTCGTCATCCCTTGCGATCAGCGTGATGTCGTCCCCGAGGCCTATTGCCGCAAGGACCTTTGCATATATGCCGATGGCAACTCCTGGATCGCCTTTTTCCACTTTCCAAAGCGTGGATCTGCTTATGCCTGCCCGCTCAGCTATAAGCTTCGCGGAATATCGCCGCCTGAGTCTCGCAAGCTTTATCTGCTCGCCCATTAAGGAGAGCCTCTTTGTAAGCTTTGGAAAATATGCTGGTCTGTTAGCGTTTCTGTTCTTCATGTTTATTATTATATACATTCTAAAAAGAAATGTCTATATAAATTGTCTTTTCAATCGAATAATATGTACGAGCGGTAAATGTCCTCAGTGCGGCAAGGAGATGATCGTAATGGAGCATATGTTTTGTATTAGCCGCGCCTTTATTACAGTCGTAGAAAATACTACAGCCTAAAAAACGGGGGTACAATTCTGGTAGACAGGCAGTGTCGTATGGATCTGAAATAGCAATAATGAATAATAAGGAGGTTGATTATGGGTATGGTTGATATTACTGGATTAGACAAAGCGGAAGTACTGTTGGCGCTCTACGAGAACTCAGATTGCATCGGAATGGGTATTCTTCAGGCTGTGGAAAACTATACCCTTGAAGATGCAAGACGGGATTACGAAGAGTCGAGGAATAAGTATTTTGACTATCTTCACGGAAGAGCAGTGAAGGTTGACTTGAGCCGTAACTCATTTGACAGTTTCTTTTATGACAGATATTTCGGAGAGGGAGCTGCGCAACGCATAATCGATGGATTAAGGGAAAGAGGGCAGTATGGTATCAGGAGGATGGAATAGTGGCGGAGGATATGAAATACGAATTCAGGGAAGTGAAATGTCCGTGGTGTGACCATGTCTTCATGTGGAATAAGGATGGCAGAGAAGGGCTTATTATTCACATGTACAGGCTAAAAGAAACCGGAGAATATGTTGAAGAAGCGAAGTGTCCGAAATGTGAAATGAAAATGCTGGTCCTGGACAAAATCTATGAGGGCATAGATACCGATGACGACAGGATAGAGCATATAGGTGTCAGAGGTATATAGAGCGGCTGGCTACGCTTTTCCGAAAAGGGAGTTTTCTTTATTTATCGTGGAAAACACGACTGTCCTGAAATGGGTGTATAATGAGGACAGGGCAGCGTGACGGCCGGCAGGAGCCATGACCCTGCAGCTGGATAACAGCAAAAAAGCCGGGATCCCAAAGGAGGTCAACATGAATACATATGAGGAATACTTAAATGATGGTAAAGGGAATATCCTTAAGATGGAAGATGCCCTTGAAATCTATACCGGGATGATGGACAGCATAAAGAAATCCTCTTTTGAAGAAAAGATGGAATTCTGGCAGGACTTTCTGGAGCAGGCGCTTAAATATACGACTATACGCTGCAAATGGGAGTTTATGGCTAGGGAAGAGATGATAGCTGCAGATTCCAAGAGGACCGATGTGCATAATGCCCTTATCTCCTTGATCGACATACTTGCCAGAAACCTGGGAAAAGACGGCACGGATGTATCCTGGCGTGACAAGCTTGGCGGCCAAAGGGCGCGGATCGGTGATTTTGCTTGCTTTGTCATATATATGACAGGGATTTCCAATAGGTAAACAGAATACAAAGAAGAAGGGGAACGACATGGTAAACATCAACGGTAATGATATTGATGATAATCCTGATAATATAGATGATCAGGACAGCGGGACGTCGGTGTCGGAAACACCGCCTGTGAAGCCGCCTGGAAAGCCATACGATTATGAGGAGGAATTCGATCCTGAGGAGTTTCTTATCAATTACAACAAGGAGTTCTCCGACGGCTCTCCGATACTCTTCAGGGACAATATCATACAGCAGACCATCTCATGCCTTATAGGGAAATTCAAGCCTAACGCGCTGCTCATAGGCGCGGCGGGCACCGGCAAAACAAAGATCGCCGAGGACATAGCGAGGAGGCTTGCTACACAGGATGCGCTGATCCCCGACCAGCTGGAAGGCTACACCATATGGGAGCTTCCGATATCTAATATCGTTTCGGGCTCGGGACTCTTGGGGGAGATCGAGAGAAAAACCAAGAACATACTCAAGTTTGCCCAGGATCCCGATAACAAGGTGATACTTTTTATCGACGAGATACACATGCTGGTCAGCAGGAACCAAAGCTATGATAAGATCACGCAGATCATGAAACCCGCCCTCGCCAGGGGCAACATGAGAGTGATAGGCGCCACCACCCTGCAGGAAGCGCAGAACCTCATGGATGACCCGGCCTTCAACCGAAGGTTTACAAGGCTCATCGTCGACGAACTGTCACAAGAACATACCAAAGAGATACTGAAGCAGATATCAGGGTCTTTGTTCGAACACTACGAGAAGAAGGTCGCGTTGAACGATACAGTGCTGGATGAAGTCGTCATAGTCGCCGACGAGTATAAGACGATAGGATCGCACAGGCCTGACAATGCAATAACCCTGCTGGACAGGGTGATGGCCGACGCGCTGATCCACAGGAAAGCGCTCGAGAATAAAGCCGTCTTGTCCAATGACACAGCGATGATACGGGAACTGCAGGAAAATCCCGTGCTTACGCTGTCCAGGTCGCAGATGAAAAAGACAGCCATGAAGATAATGACGGGGAACAATGAACAGGAAATGCCGGATTTCGACCTCCTGCGGAGCAACCTCTCCGTCATAAAGGGACAGGATGATATCATAAAATGGCTCATAGACACATTGCGGCGTGATGCCCTGAACCTCTATCCGAGGGTAAAGCCCCTGACTGTGCTGTTTGCAGGAAACAGCGGTGTAGGCAAATCAGAGATCGCCAAGATAATCGCCCATACGCTGACCGGATTAAAACCAATAATCCTCAACATGACGGAATTTCATTCATCAGCATCCATCAACAGGATCATAGGGTCGCCTGCGGGATACGCAGGGAGTGACTCGAAGAGTGAGCTCCCGTTTGATATCCTCGAATCAAACCCCTACCAGGTTATATTGCTTGACGAGTTCGAGAAATCTGACAAATCCGTGCAAAGGCTTTTCATGTCGGCATTTGACGAGGGTTACATCAAGACGCAGAAGGGCAAGACCGTGGACTTCTCAAAGTCCATCATCATAGCAACGACTAACGCAGGGCATACAAATAAAGGCGAGAACATAGGGTTCACGCAGTCGGAGTCGGATTCTGACAAGGCCACTGTATCCGACCTAGCGGACTTTTTTGACCTGGAACTGCTGAACCGTTTCACGAAAGTGCTTGATTTCCATCTCATCACCAGGCAGCTGTTCACGGAGATACTTGTGGACGTATATGAACGCGACGTGAGATCCATTAAGGAAAAGAACCCGTCATATGACTTCCTGCCGGACAAGCTATCAGACAGTGACAGGGACAGTCTTGTAAAGGAATACTACAGCAAGGAGTTCGGCGCAAGACCCGTAAAGAAAGCAGTGCAGAAATTCATAGAAGACTTGGTGCTGAACAGCCAGCCAGCCTGAAACAAAATATTACGTTCCAGAGAAGAAACTGCTGTCGGCCTCATCTGACGGCAGTTTTCTTATATTGTAAAATCTCTCGAGGCGCATTTGTCGTAATTATTACGACATGGTTCTAAATGGATGTAATATACGTATAGGGATTGATGAGAGAGAGAAACCATGAGGATAAAATATATATGACGGAAGGAGCAAAGTATTATGAAGGTATTTGCGATAGGCGACATACATGGGCATATAGATGAGCTTGATGAGGCTTTAGGGCTGATCGAGCTGGATGATGCGGATACAAAGCTCGTGTTCCTTGGAGATTATATCCATGGACATGACAGTTATGCGGTATTGGACAGGGTCATGGATCTGCAGGCAAGGTATGGAACGGAGAAAGTCATCGCCCTCATGGGCAATCATGAAGAGGCAGTGCTTGATGGCCGCAACAGGATAGATGATGCAGATGATATCCTTCATGAGGGAATCGATCCTGAGCCATATATAAAGTGGATGAAAAGCCTGAAACTGTATTATAAGCTGGGGGACCGGGTGTTCTGTCATGCCGGGGTGGACGAGGAAGCAGAAGATGATTGGGAGTTCGGGACACGGGATTTTATTTTTACAGAAAAAATACCCCCGTCTTTGGGCAGGTTTTGCGTGGATATAATCGCGGGACATACCGGAACCTCGACGATTTCCGGAAATCCCGGGTTCCATGGGATTTTTTACGACGGGAAGTCCCATTATTATATTGATGGATCCGTAGGGGAAAGCGGCGTTATTCCCGTCCTGATGGCAGATACGGAAACAGGAAAGTATTACGAGATCACAAAAGGGAAGAAAAAACCCGTCAAATCATATCATACGGGAAAGAAAACAGGGAAATGAACAAAAGCTTGCCCTGGAATCCACTGTACTTGAGCTGTGCTATAATAAGTGCATGAACGGAGGAGGTAGGATATGGAAGTCAAAAAGACAGAGATAGAATCGATGCTTTACAGGATGGGAAGGCTCGACAGGATCCAGGAAGACCTGAAGGATGTGATATCGGGTGAAGGTAAATATTATACAGATGATATCCGGACAAAAAATGGAAGGTATTCGTCCAAAAAGCTTGACCGCATGATACATGATCTGCTCGTATGCCTTGAAGATTACAAGACATATCAGCATAACCGCGAGTTCAAGAAAAAAGAGACGCATGTCAGGATTTCTAAAAAGGAAAAAGCATTTTATGAAGCATATTTCTATCTTCAGCTCGGCTTCGCGACTTATGACAATTCAATATACGAGCAGAAATGGAGGGAGCCCGCGACCTGGGGGGCTTTGCTGGAGAGGATAGAGAAAGACGCGAAATATGCCAGCCTTGCCGAGATAGACCGTAGCCTGCTTTATTATCAGCTTGAAATAGATGCCGGGATGGATGACGGTTTCCAGGGTTTTTTCCGACATGAATATGTGCCGGACGGCATCTTTCTCGATATGTCCCATTCATATGATCTGGTAACGGAAGGGACCGTGACGGAGATCATCAGTGAGGACGACCGGAAAAAGGCCGTGAAGATAATGACTTCAGAACAACGCGCAAATATGAAGGATCCAGATAAATTAGCAAAAAAGCTGGGAGAGGAATGCAGGAAGCAAGAGGAGATAGATGACTGGTTTGCGGAAAGGGAGCTTACTGACGAGGATTGGGAAGCGATAAACGCTCTTTCCTGGTATGAAGAACAGCTGGAGCCGGCCTACCTGCTGGGGATACCGGAACCTTGGGAAAGGGATGACCCTACGGCTGATCAATATGGAAAAAATGCGGGTGAGTGGGAAAAGTTCTTCAAGGATGAGGATAAATATAAAAAGAGCTGCGAGACCGTACGGGAGTTTTTCTGCGACAACGGCGCTCACGGAAACATCAGATCGGAGGCGGCACATGCGGTAAAGCTGTATATGTTCAAGAACGGGATCTCGAAATGGAATGATGACGTCTTTTTTACGGCATATTCATACGTAAAGAAAGCGCTCAGGACCTGCGGCGGTCCGGAACAATGAGCTTTGTGGAGGAGGTCTGATATGGGTTCGTTCAGTGACGATATTTTTATCGCTATGCGAGAAGACTATAAACTCCGTGGGAAGGACTCTTTTCTTTTCCGTTATTTTTCAGAAAAAAGGGCTGATAAAATAAAAATAAAAGCCGAGAAAGAAGAGAAGGCAAAGCAGGGGAAATCCAAAACAAAGCAGGCTAAAGCAAGGGGGCATCAGACGGAAGCCAGGCTTGAAGAGACGGAAGCGAAGATCGTGCATAAGATGGTCAGAGGCAAGCTTTACGATCTGGGATTTCCGCTGGATGATAAGGGGAGTATCTTCCCACTGGAGGAGCGGAGACTGAAAAGCAAGGAACTGGATATGGTATCTTCTTGGATCGATGAGGGCAACAGTGCCGGTACGGAGCAGTGCTCCGCCGGTCCTGACCTGGATTCCTTCCAGGAGCTTTATAAAATCCTGAACTTGGAAAAGAGGGAAAACGTACTGATACCGGTGTATATAGAGCCTGATACCGGCAGAGGGATATGCATAGTCGGAAAGCGGTTTTACAACAGATTCCCCAAAGGCTATGAGAAACTGAAGCGTTCCTGCGGCATCAGTTTCATGGAATGGGACAAGGACGACACGAGCATAGATATCACAAAGCTGAAGATCACTTTTGCCGAGACTGAGGCTGAGGCTGGGAAGGATAAGGCCTTCATTAATATACAAGAGGCATATGCCTGGCTTATGCAAAACAGGAGTGCTGAAGCGAAATATGGTTTTTTCTGGGACTATAACGGGGACGTGCCGGAAGGCGTACCGGAAAAGTGCCGCAAGTATTTCGAGGGAGGGGCTGAGGAAGAGATTGAAGTTACAGATGAGGATATATCAGAAGCCCGTAAAGAAATAGAGCAGTCATTCCTACAGCGATAGAAAAGATGGAAGAAGCCGTCCGTCATAGGGCCGTTTCATAATAATGCGGACAGTCCGAAAGGCAGAAAAAAGAACCGACGGCCGGTTCTTTTTTTTGCCTGACATTATCTACTCTGTACTCAGGCTTGTCCAGGATACCGATAACAAGGTGATACTCTTTATCGACGGGATAAGTTTAGGGAAAAACTCCCTTTACATAGACCGCAGGTTTAGTGCCATGATCATGTCATGAGGATAAAATACATATGACAGGAGAAGCAGTAAACGGCCTGGAGGACAGGCGGGAAAAATCATAGGGGCGTCGTAAAAAATACGGCATGGTTTTAAGAGGGTATAAGATAATCCTTGATGAGGCTTTGACATTTAGTCCCTTATGGGAGAAAGGAGGCTTTATGGCCAGAATAATCAAAGAATCAGCAAGAGGGTATGATGCCATACCTATAGAGGATGAGTTCCTTAAGAAAAGGGAGATATTCCTCGCGTCTGATGTGGATGAGGTATCCTGCAACGAGATAATAAAGGAGCTCATCTACCTTGACAGGGAGGACTGCTCCTCCGAGATCACTATCTATATCAACAGCCCCGGCGGGATAGTACAGGACGGGCTGGCAGTGTATGACACGATCATGCTGCTTAAGTCCCCCGTGCGGACCGTCTGCCTGGGAACGTGCGCGTCGATGGGGGCGATCTTATTCCTTGCCGGGGACAAGCGTGAGATGATGAAACACGGAAAGATCATGATACATGACCCTTCCTTCGGAGGCGGCCACGGCATAGGGGGCAAGAAGCCCCATGAAATACAGATGGAGCTTGATGACCTGAACCGGTGCAGGGAGTCCCTGGCACAGATCATAGCAGACCGGACGGGAAAAAGCGTGGAAGAGATCTGCAAGGTGACGGAAAAGGACGCATACTACAGCGCGGAGGAAGCTGTAGGGTTTGGACTGGCGACCGGTATCATAACCGAGAAAGGAGGCATCTGATATGTCAGGAAAAAAGACAGCTGGAAAAAGCAGGGTGTACGGCAAGAGGGTTTTCGCCGTAGGAGAAGAAATAACGAACGACACAAGGGTCTCAGGACTTAACAATAACGACCTCATCGTAGGCACGGCAGGCTGCGGCAAGACCGGGGGATACGTGATACCCAATATCCAGAATATCGACGGGAGCCTTGTAGTGTCAGATACGAAAAGACAGCTGAAGAAAAGGTTCGGGAAAAAACTTCAGGCCGAAGGATACAAGGTATATACCCTTGACCTTGTCGAACAGGAAAAGTCCAGCAGGTATAACCCGCTTTCGTATATCAGGAAGAACAAGGACGGTAGCTACAGGGAGAAGGACATAGTGACCCTGTCAAGGGTCATATGCCCGATGCTGGACAAAAAAGAGCCCATATGGGATATGTGCGCGCAGAACTACATGGAATTCCTGATAAGCTTCTGCCTGGAGACTGAGAGCGATAAAGACCATAATATGATCAAGGTGTCGGAACTCCACAGGATGTATAACCAGCCCAACGGGGACATCCCGTTCCTTGAGTGGGTGATGGAGCATCCCAAAAGCTTCGCGTCAAAGAAATACAGGGAAATGAAGGCGAACCAGATCGCTGACAGGATGTGGGCAAGCGTTATGGGGTTCGTGAACAGCGACCTTGAACCTTTCTGCTATAAGGAAGCGGAGATGCTCTTCGGCGGTAACAGCTTCAACATAGCAGACCTCGGCAGGGAAAAGACGGTCCTGTTCATCAATGTGAGCGATACTGACAGGGCGTTTGACAGCATAGTGAATATCTTCTATACGCAGGCGCTGCAGGTGCTCTGCGCCGAAGCGGATTCAAAAGCTGACGGCAGGCTTGCTGTTCCCGTCAGGATGATCCTTGATGATTTTGCGGCGAGCGCGCGCATCCCGGACTTTGACAAGCTGATGTCCGTCATTAGGAGCCGGGAGATCAGCGTGAGCATCATACTGCAGTCCTTAAGCCAGTTGGATACCCTCTATGACAGGGCGATGAGCCTTACCATCATAAATAACTGCGACAACATCCTTTATCTGGGCGGGAAGGACATGGAGACCGCAAACTTCGTGGCGAATTTTGCCGGAAAGACGCCCGAGGCGATCCTTTCCATGGAGAGGGATAAAGCCTATCTCATCCGGACAGGTGAAAAAGCCAGGCTCGTACAGAAGATCGCGCCGTACAGCACGGTCGAGGATTACGAGCCGGCGTAGTCGGGGCATAATCATAAACCGCAGGTTTAGTGACATGATCATGCCATGAGGATAAAATAAATACATATGGAGGCAGGTGATGCTATGAGCAAAGTGTTCGTGATCCCGGACGTGCACCTCAAACCCTGGATGTTTGAGGAAGCGGCCAGTAAAGTCAGTTCAGGTAAATATGATGCTGTTGTCATGCTCGGTGACCTCGTTGATGACTGGGGGAAGGGCAGGGATTTAGACCTGTATAACGAAACCTTTGACGCCGCCATAGGTTTTATAAAGGATTTTCCTAATACATTCTTCTGCTATGGAAATCATGATGTGAGCTATCTTTGGGGAGCTATGGAATCTGGGTATTCTTATTGGGCACAGGGCACTGTAGTGAAGAGGCTGGAAGAGTTAAAGGAAGCTCTTCCGCCTGAGAACACGGCGTTCATCCACCGCATAGATGATGTTTTGTTCTGCCATGGAGGGCTTACAAAGTGGTTTGTGGAAGACCATTTTGAGTTTTCAGAAAATCCTTCCGAGGACGACTTATTCTATATAATAAACACGGTGAACATGATGGGCATGGATGAGCTTTGGCAGGATAGCTCGCCCATATGGGCGCGTCCTCAGGATGGCGTAACGGAGCTTTATCCCGCAGGAGCCCTGCAGGTAGTAGGGCACACGCCTGTGGCTATGCCGCTCAGGCAGGGTGATCTTCTGACGCTGGACGTTTTCTCCACATACCGGGATGGATCCCCGATAGGAACGGAAACATTTGCATGCGTAGATACCGTAACACACGAGGGCTATGAGGTCTAGGAAGTGGATGCTGAGCCGTTGTAAGAACGGCCAGGAACCGGGCTGAAGAGGAGAAACGCAGATGATATATATCACGGGTGATACCCACGGTGAATTCAAGCATCGCTTCAACATGGAAAGCTTCCCCGAACAGAGGGATATGACAAAAGACGATCATGTGATCATCTGCGGTGATTTCGGGGGGATATGGGATTATCGGGGCGAAAGCAAAAATGAGAAGTACTGGCTTTCATGGTTCGAAGAGCGTCCATATACCCTGCTGTTTATCGACGGTAATCATGAGAACTTTGACAGGCTGAACGGATACAAGGAGAAAGAGTGGCACGGAGGCAGGGTGCATGAGATCAGGCCGCATATATTTCATTTGATGAGAGGGCAGGTGTTTGAGGTCGGCGGGAAGAAGATATTTACTTTCGGCGGCGCGAGCAGCCACGATATCACCGGAGGCATCCTTGAAACGGAAGATCCCGATTTCAAGAGGAAGAAGAAATCGCTTGACAGGGACTTCATACCATACAGGGTAAACCATCTGTCGTGGTGGGCGGAGGAACTAGCAAACGAAGATGAGATGGAGGAAGGGCGGAGGAACCTCCGGGAGCATGGTTACAAGGTGGATTACATCATAACCCACTGCTGCGCGACAAGCACCCAGGACCGGCTGGGCAAGAAAAGCCGGTATATTCCCGACAGGGAGACGGATTACCTTGAGTTTATCAAGGGCCATGCGGATTACAAGAAGTGGTTTTTCGGACATTACCATGACAATAAGAACGTGAGCGATAAAGAGATCCTTCTGTACGAACAGATCATAAGGATCGCGTAGCCGGCTTTTCCTGGCTTATGATATAGAGCAGGCGTATATATTGAGTTTTTGCGTTCCGTATATTATCCTTTATGTCACAGTATTTATTACAAAATATCATGACTTCTTGCGCGGGAAATAGGGATTTCGCACAAGGCCTGGTCAAATACGGTCATTGGTTTTTCGATAAAGACCAATGATCTATGGATCGTCTGGAGCTTCATATGGGTGAGGAAACTAGATAATATGAAAGCCGTTAAGTTTATGAAGATAAAGAATACCCGGAACAGACCATGCTGCCTGTTCATTATCCTTGCTTTTATTATTTCGATGTCAGCTTGTGGAAAAGCCGGCCTGCAGGGGAATACCGTTGACGCATCCGCAGATAGGGAATGGATGCCGGACGGCGATCTGTATAGGGCGGGTGACCTTCCGGCTGATGACGGTGACCCGCTTGATGTGGCTGGCGCGTCGGCTAAGGATGGATTGGGTCAGGGCGCGGAAAACCAGACGCCGACAATATCTTTCGGAGGAAGCTATTACCACGCTGAAAAACCTGTTTAGAAGCGCATCTATGGATGCGGATATAAAGCGGATTCCACATCCATGGCGGGCTGGTATGGGTTTGAAGCGGTTTCCACGGGAAGGACGGTTAAGTTTACAACATATAAGGTTTTTAAGACGGATAAGGCCAGAAGCGGTTCCGTATCTTGCTACAGGGCAACGGATACCTACCCTTACAGTACCGATAATAAGCAGATTGCTGAAAACATAACGGATGATGGCGACACTTTTTCATTTACGCCTGATCAGGACGGATTATATGTTGTGGAATGGAAGACCGGTAAAATCATCAGGGCTTTTGTTAAATGTGAGGGAGGGCTCAGCCTTCTATGCAGGGCTCAGCCTTATAGCATATACGCTGATGACGATATCCGTACGGAAGACTGGGATAGATTCATGTCGCAGTTCAGCCTTGAAAGGATGACTGATACATATGTCTGGTATCCGACGCACAGGGAGTATCCTGAAGATATAGTAGACACCGAGAATTTTGAAAAGCTTGCCGCTGATCTCATAGATAACAATTCTGACCTAAGGAAAAGCATGGACAGTAAACTGTGCAAGGGAAAAGATGAGCTGACTGATCCCGAGAAAGTTTTTATATATACAAACTGGATAGCGCAGAAATACGCATATGATTTTTATCGTGTTAATGTCCTGACAAGGCATTCGACAAGGGCAAAGGATGAAACTAACAAAACGGGGCGCAACGGCTATGCAAATCCGGACAATTTCACATATACTAATCATGTCGGGGTCTGCTGGGACTTTTCCGTTATACTGTGCGTAATGTGCAGGTCACAGGGAATACCTGCGGCGGTCATCACGACTGAAGACCATGCCATCTCCGCGGTATATCTTAACGGCGAATGGGTTTCGATCGATCATACGGCCATCAACCTGTACGGCTGTGACGATAAGGATTATCAGGAAGATAACTGGTATTATCTGGGGGATAGCAACTACAGCTGGCCAGAGTACTGCGCGATAACCCCGCGGCTTGGCAAAGACGATATAACGTGTTCCTATGATGGCTGGGGAAACGACGGAGAACTTGCGGCAAAGAATATATGATAGTATGCGCGAAGGGATGCCGTGAATGTACAGAGCTGCTGTGATCATAATAGGGATGCTGCCTCCGTTGCTGCTGCTTTTTACAGCATGGCTTTTTGACCGGGTCGAGCGCGAGCCTCCCAGGCTTTTGGCGAAGCTGTTTTTCGGCGGGGCGGTATATGTGATCCCTGCAGCTGCGTTTGGCATATGGGGTGATATGATGCTGAAGCATTTCCTTTCAGAAAGGATGATGGCTTATATCGCGCTGGACTGCTTCATCATCGTCGCCCTGATCGAAGAGGCTGGGAAATTCCTGGCCTTCCGTCTTATAGCCTGGAATTCGGCGGAATTTGACCATGCGTTTGATGCCGTGGTTTATGCAGTCTTTGTTTCGCTTGGGTTTGCTACGGCAGAGAACGTGCTTTACATTATCCATGGGACACTGGGTGCCGCTATGATCCGGGGGATATTGACTGTCCCTGCCCATGCCATCTGCGGCATATATATGGGATGCTATCTGGGTATGGCAAAGCGCTGCAAGGAGAACGGCGTTGATACGGGATATAAGGTCAATCTATGCTTAGCCCTTCTTGTCCCGGTCCTTATACATGGTTTCTATGATTTCTGCATTGCTACAGGTAATCTTGTTTTCAGGATATTGTTTTATGTTTTTGACATTACGGTGTCAGTATGCGCGATAAGGGAGTTTAAGATCCTGTCTGACGGGGACCGCCCCCTGCACGGATCCCCGGCCGGGAAGGAGGCAGCGGAGGAAAAAGTACTGTAACAGTATCGGTCATGACGGATATGGGATCCGCATGTTGCAATTCAGCGCATAGGCTATGCGCTGAATTGTAACTAAATGAAAAACAGGGGTTGACAAATATGCCATAGCTGCCGATAATATGATCATAAGGCGGTCCGATCAAGAGGCCGGTAGAATTCAAAAATAAGCAGGTAGTGAACGTATCAACAGGTGAAGTGCGTCCATTATCTGCTTTTTTAGTGCATGGTCGCGTCCTTACCTGATGATACGGATGAACGACTGGTGTTTCCGGGGAAGCAGCGCCATGACCCGCCGGCAGGCGGCGAGCGTGCCAAGGACGACAACAGGAACTGCTGTTAACTTCTTAGTGAAAGGAGAAACCATCATGGCAAAGAATTCTACGGACAACTACAGGGAAGTAAAACTGGACACCAACGGCCGCGGCAGCGACGGCTTCTACCGGAATCCGCTTGCCGGAACATTCCAGTACGAGTATGCGCTCTACATGGCTGTATCTGACCTTTTTGCCTCCGTCAGATGCAGGTCCATGTGCATCGAAAGCCTCAAGCTCTACTTCATGGAGCTTCCGCACGGGAGCGAAAAAGAAGGCGGGAGCGAAAAGGAAGGCGTTAAGGAGAAGGACAACGTGAACGGGAAAGACGGCGGAAGCAAGAAAGAAGGCGGGAACGGGCGCAAGACCCAGGAGGGGCTCCTGGATGAGATGAAAAAGCTCGTTAAGACGCAGGTGGTCGGAAAGGTCACCTTCCCTATGATGCACATCTGCGCCGCTGAGGTGAAGACCGTACCGGAAGAGGACGGCACCCATAGCTTCGTCTTCACGGACGGGATATATGGGTTCAAGATCCATATAAGGAAGCCTGCAAAGGGACGGACTATGAGCCTTGAGGTTGTGGACCTGGCACCCAAGGCTCCGGACGATGCTGATACAGAACCCGTAAAAGAGCCTGGGAATGCCACGCGGAAAAGCGCGGCATAAAGGTCGTAAAAAATACGACAGGCATAAAAGCGGGGTTATTATTATATCGGCAACCGTATTCTAAAGGAGGTGGACTATGACAAACGTTGAGGAAATGCTTGCTGATGTGGGACATGCAAGGAAAGCGATCGAAAACCTTGCCGGGATGAAGCTCTGTGACGTGATCGTTGCGGAGCAGGAGATCCATGCGATCAGAAATACCATAGCAAAGTCCCTCCTGAAGGATGTCGCCAGGGTAAACTGCCTTGACCTGAAAAAACTGGATGAGATCTCCTATATAGAGACCCTTTTCCTGCTCTATGACATTCATAAGGCGGGAGATGACCGCCGCATGGCCTATGGAGGGGATTACGGTACCGGTGAACGCTTTAATTCTGCCGAGTGCTACCTCTGGCACGTGTATTACCTTGCAGGATACATATTGAAGTGCGCGAAAGACAATCTATGGCTCAGGATCATGCTTGCCACGCCTATCGTGACCTACTACAAAGCGCTCTGCGATATCAGCGGGGAGGTCCTCGATCCTGACCTGAGGATAGATTTCGCGGAAATGTGGAACTCATACAAAAAGCCGTATGAGATGTGTACAATGACTCCGAAAGAGAAAGGGAAAGCGACCGTAGAGGATGTGCTCAGGCTTTTTTATTCGATCGTTCAGAAAAACTGGACTCCATCGACACGGTCCATAAGAGCCTATGAATAGGAGGTGCGGCACAGTT
>JAEEGL016753116.1_pt1 | contig 21187 bp, 16 predicted proteins | sample 9134231 | NCBI WGS metagenome assembly JAEEGL01 (sample SAMN16246548, study PRJNA631951) | gut metagenome | biome: gut microbiome; feature: rumen; material: fiber-attached | host: Bos | place: Iran: Karaj | collected 2018-10 | reverse complement strand
GGCGCGACGGCGACAAGGCCGCCGCCCTCGGTCTCCACCTCGCCTACACCGAGCGCGGCACGCCCTACTACGAGGAGGCGGAGATGGTCCTCGAGTGCGAGATGATGTACTCTGCCCCCTTCGACCCCGCCGGCATGCGCGACGTCCCGCAGAAGCTCTACGCCAACTTCCCCGCCGGCGTCCACACGATGTACATCGGCCGCATCGTCCAGGCCCTGAGCCGCAGATGATTGCGCTCGCGCGCCCCTGTCCTTCCACCCCATAAAGGAACCCACCATGAACAGATACGAGCAGATGTCATTCCGTCGTTGCGGTGCGAGCGGACTTCTTCTTTCCTCCGTCTCCCTCGGTCTCTGGCACAACTTCGGCGCAGAGGGCGACTTTGAAACGATGCGCGAAGTGGTTTTGGCCGCGTTTGACCATGGTGTCACGCACTTCGACTTGGCGAACAACTACGGCCCGCCGCCTGGCGCGGCCGAGGAGAACTTCGGACGCATCCTCGCAACCGACCTCCGCGCGCACCGCGACGAATTGGTGATTTCAACAAAGGCGGGCTACACGATGTGGCCCGGCCCATACGGCGACCACGGATCCCGCAAGTACCTGCTTGCCAGCCTGGACCAGAGTCTGCGCCGTCTCGGCCTTGAATACGTCGACATCTTCTACCACCATCGCCCCGATCCCGAAACGCCCCTCGAAGAGTCGATGGGCGCGCTTTCGGACGCCGTTCGCCGCGGCAAGGCGCTTTACGCGGCCGTCTCGAACTACTCCGCGGACGGCGTCCGCCGCGCCGCATCGCTCCTCCGCGCATCCAGCACGCCGATGCTGTTGCACCAGGTTCGCTACAACCTGTTCGACCGCCGCGCCGAGACCGAGGGCTGACTGGCGGCCGCCGCCGAGTCCGGCGCCGGGACCATCGTCTTCTCGCCCCTCGCGCAGGGCGTGCTCACGGATCGCTATCTGAACGGAGTGCCGGCGGACAGCCGCGCCGCGCGGAACCGCTTCCTGCGCGCCGACAGTCTCACGCCCGAGTTGCTCGGGCGCGTCGCCCGTCTCAACGCCTTCGCGCGCGAACGCAGGCAGTCGCTTGCCGCCATGGCCCTGTCATGGCTGCTGCGCCGGCCCGAGGTGACGTCCGTTATCGTGGGCGCAAGCCGTCCCGAACAATTGCTGGAAAACCTCACCGCCGTCGAAGGCCCCGCCTTCACCGACGACGAACACGCGCGCATCGACGCAATCCTCGCCGATAAAGACGCGTAGCTTCTTGCCCGAAACATCCAGTGCACCAAAGCGCCGATTCATCGGCGTTTTAATCCCGACTAGCCTAGTTCCGCTATCGCCTTACGAAGCCGATGACGACGAAATCATCCCAAACCTTTTTCGAGGTTGCGTCTCGAAATGACTTGTATTGGCCTTCCCACGGATCCATTACGCGGATTCTCCCTTTGCGACGTTCAATCCCCATCCAGTGGGCACACCAATCGCTTGTTCGCCAAGCCAGTATGGCGGCGCGTCCTCTTGCCCGGAATGTGTCGTTAAGGTAGTCTTTGTAATTGCTGAACCGCTCTAGTCGGATTGGGTTCTTGAAGGTGATGCCCCGCTTGTCAAGCGCATCGAAAATGGCCTTTGGCAATGTCCCTTTGTCAATTTCCCAGTCTTTTCCTATCTTTTCCCGTAGGAATCGAGCAATGGTCGAATTCCACCAACCACGAATGCCACGCTTTGCGTCAGTATTGAGTTCCTCGCGCAATTTTATGTCCGAGACATCTAATGCGCCAAATGACAGTAGCAACCACTTCGTCGTTGCCCAACCGCATGCATCGTAATCCTTCTTACGTTTGCTTGGATGTTGCGATATGGCAGGTACCTCAAACCAGTCCACGTCGAACAAGCCCTCGCACTCTTCGCACTCGTAACGTCCGTTTTCGGATACTTCATAATCCTCCCCGCAATGCGGGCAGATTACGGTTATGGTTTTGCGCGATGCCTTTGGTACAGGCTTAATCGAGCGTGTTTTCATCGTCGCCATAGAGTTGTCCTCCTTAGTGTTGTTAGTGTGGCAAACCACCTATTTGGTTGCTGCGCCGACGCGTTTCACGATCTCCGCCACGGCGGCCCACTTCTTTTTAATCGCGGGCTTCCCGGCAAACTGCCTCGGCATCTTCCCTTTGTGCTTGACAAAGAGCATGAAGGTCTCGGCGAAGTCCTCCTGGGTTTTCTTTGCCGCATATTTGGAAACGCAGTCAAACTCCCAGTTGTCCGGATCGATCTCCGGCGCGGGGTCGGGACCGTATTTCGCGCCGAACGCTTCGCGGAAGAGCCCGCCTTGCGAAAGAGCCCTTGGATAGAGGGTGGCCAGTGCATGGCCGAATTCATGGCGGATTACGTCGACGGGGATGCTCTTTTCATAACGTCGTCCGAGAAGCCATCCGAAAGGCAAAAAGAGCGAAGGGAAATGAAGATTTCGGTCATCCTTACTCTCGTCGAAATAGCCCATCGTTCCGGTCACGGCAGAAAGAGGCGCCACGCTTTCGTAGAAGCATTGCACCTTGTCCAGCTTTGAACCCCTCCACAGTAATCCTAGTTCAATTAGGTCGTCGCGGGCCTGATTGTAGGCCTTCGTCACTTCTTTGAACGAGGTGAAGATCTGGTCGACTAGCGTTTTTTCCTTCATGATCCTTACCAGTTGAGTTTTACCTTTGGCCTCAGATGACGCAGTGTGGCGAAACCATCGGCATAACCTTGCCGCATGTAGCGATCAGCAAAAGTCCTGTCGAAAGAAAGAGTTCCCGACCAGATGCGGAGCTGTCGCGCCATACGGTCAAAGCGGGTGCCAAACGAGCCCAAAAGATCTGCCAGTCCGCCCGTATTTCCCAAAAAAGTTGCCATGTCGCCGAAAATCCCCTGCAAGGTTGACGAAGGCCGCACTTCGACGACCGCCAGACCCGTCGGAATGCGTTCCCGCAATGGTTGAGGCTCAACCTCGGCGCTGTTGCACCGCACAATGACGACAGTTTTGATCCCGTTGTCCTCTTTGAGCAAGGGAGAAGCGGGAACGTTGTCTCCTCCAATCTCGTCCCAGCCGCCATCGACATATCGTCTGCCGTCGATTTCCACGGGATCGAAGCCCCAGGGGATGGCAGCTGAAGCGAGTATTTTTGCGACGCGACGGTCAGGGGCGAGCTCCTCATCAAGGTGGAAGCGGCGAAGGGTATAGGCCGAGGCGTCCAACTCCCCAAGCGCGGAGGCCCGACACTCAAGCGCCGTGGTCGTGACAGCTGGGGCTTCCTTCGGCCAAGCGGCGGGTAGCAGCGAGGAGAGAAGATTTTCAAGTGCGGTGCGGTCGAGAAGGCCATGGAACGGGAAGGCGCGTCCGGCAAGTGTGTTTTCAATCCCCTGCCGCAGTGCATCTAGGGAAAGGTGCCGCAAATTGGGAGTGGCAACCTCCTCGATGTGCTCTCGCCAAAAGCGGCAAATCTGGTCGGGGTCACGTACTGTTGCGAATGCCGCTGCATTTATTGCGCCGACGCTCGTTCCCGAAATCGCCCGAACGCGTTCCGCAAGGTCAAGTTCGCACATCGCCTTCCAGACTCCCGCCTGAAAGGCGCCTTTTGCCCCTCCGCCCGAAAGGACGAGGCCAATGCCGTCATCGTTTTCCATATCCTAGATTTTACCAGTTCAGCTTCGCATGGCCAATGGTAGATCCAAGTTCAATCATCGGGCGGCGCCCCGAAAACCATTTCTTCACTTCCGCCGCGCGGACAGCCGGATAGGGGTGCGAGGCGTCCTTGATCATCCAGTTTTGGAGGAACTTGCTCTTGCCAGAGTCCTTCATGAACTTCTGGTAGTCGGTCGCCTGTTTCACAAACTGTTCCATGTCAACTTTAGCGGTGATTTTTGTTCCGCCGCCTGCAAGGCGCATCATTGTCCGGGCGACTACATCGGCATCGTTCGTGACATACGCCGCCACGCGGTCGGCCGAGAATTCGCTTCGGCGCACCCAGTACATGAGCGCCCACTGAAGCGGCTCGGAAACGATGCCGAGGCCGAAGAGGCCACCGACTCCACCACCTGCAGAAACGAGCAGGCTGGCCAGCGTGTGGTAGAGAACATGGCGGCAGAGAATGTGGCCACATTCGTGGGCGACAACGGCCTTCAGCTCTTCAGGTGTGAGAAGGTCAATGATGCCGGAGTTCACAACCACGAACGGCTTCGTATCGCCGTAAGTGTATGCGTTCGGCAAGGGATCCATCTCTAGGTATAATTCCGGCTCTGGAATCTGAAGCGTCTCGCACGTTTCACGCAAAATGGCGTGAATCTCCGGGAGTTGAGTGGGCCCGAGCTTGATTTTCGACGCCATGTTCATTCCGCGGAACATGTCCTCGGTTACGTTCTCCATGAATTTCTTCGTGAGCGTGTCCAGTCCTGGGATGGCCTGGAGCTTATTGAGAGCATCCCTGTCTTCGGGATGGATGAATGGCTTGTAGTCTATGGGCATGGTTGGGGTCCTTTGGGTGGTGTGGGGGTGTTGTCGGAGGTCTTTCGTTGGAAAAACTTCACCATTCGAAAATACTGTCGTTGGAAAAAGCCCTGTTTCTTAGGAGGATTGAGGGGGGCATCAAGATTAACCTGGCAAGCGGATAGATTTGCGCGAAGGGAGTCGATTCCATTTCTAAGTTCATCGTTGACAGTCTGGAGATGGGCAATGTCCGCTTTGGCGGAGTCGATTGCAACAGACAATGAACTGACCGTGTTTTTGAAATCGCAATTGTCTTTTAGGAGACTGTCGATGTTCGCCTTGGCGGAGTCGAGAAGCGGCTGGAGTTGGGACAGAAGCACCTCCCGAAGAGTCTCCTTCACCATGTCCGGAAACTCGCGAAACTGTCTGTCAATGGCGTCCAAACGTTTGATTTGCACCTGTGCGGAAGCTGCCACATCGCGAAGTGCACGCTTGTTCTCGTTGGAGAGCCTTTCAAATTCCAACCGACTTTGCGAGAGTGCGCCATTCGCAAGATCGGAAGCAATCTGATTAACATCCTGCCTGTCTAATATTTCGGCAGAACCTGTTTCATCTGCTTGAAACACCCCGTTGTGGCTTTTTGTGACGAATGTAATGCTTCTAGACATGGTTACTACTGCTTGGCCATCCGCGTCCGCGCGGGTCTTGAGCTTTGGGAATTTGCTTTTGGCTTAGTGGCGCCTGCGTCATTTCCAGCCTTAGTTCGACTTAGCCTTTTAGGCTTCACTTTGGTAGAGGTGAACTCTTTTTCCTCTTTTGATTTCGTGGTTTTCCGGGGTTTGGCATTTGTTGTCGAACCTTTGGCCTTTTCCAAAGAGATTTTGGGGTGTAGAGGTTCGATTCCGCTCAGCTCCGCCAATCGACGGTAGTGCGGCGCAAGCAGTTCCTCGACTACGTCGCGAAAGGTTTCCCGCGCCGTTTCGACGAACTTTTCAACTAACTCGCGTGCGGCTGCTGCATCTGCCGTAGCGGCTTTGGCCTTTTCCGTGGCAGCCTCGGCTGTCTTGAGGACCTTTTTCATTTCTGAGGACATTGCCGCCTTGGCGATTTCACGAATCTCGTTTCTTGTCGGAATATCGACCGTATCGTCGTCATATTCGACATCCGTAACGACGCCAAGCCTTTTTGTGAGCTCCAACTCCGTGAGAAAAGTGTGTTCTGCCATTGCGTTTCTCCTACGCGGCGTTCCACCGCTTCTTGAGTTCCTCCGCAAAGCGGTTCACAATCCGGTCGATTTCCTGCTCCGGGTGCGTGGCGGCGCGCTTGAGCAGTTCGAACGGAAGGTTCTTCAGGAAGTCACGGACGGGAAGAAATCCGCTGCGCGTTAGCATTTCGGCGCGAAGAACATTGCCTTCTGCGGATATGCCGAGGTCGTCTTCCGCATAGGAACGTATATTGCGGATGTCCCGCGCGTCTTCCTTGGAATCTGAATCCACCAAGCCCAGTCCAAATCTCGCCCACAGGATGTTGAGAGGGGTGACGAAGCGGCTGTTCAGTGGTGCAATAAAGGACTTCAGCCCCTTTGTCTCCAATTCAGCTTCAATCGTTGTAACGATGTCTCCGTTTTCCTCCGGCGACCACTTTTCGAAATTCCGACAATTCAGAAGGAAGACCATTTGCTTTCCCTGTTCACGGATGTATTTGAAAACTTCCGCACAGGATTCCCCAAGCGCCTTGCTTTCGTGGACATAGACTACCACATTTGCCTTGTCTATGGCCGATGCCGCCGTACCGTCATCTTGGTCATTCGCATCGAATCCTGGCGTGTCGATGATGGAGACGGCGGGGGACAGAGAATACAGGCAGTTCTCATGCGTGGTGGAAAGTCCCCGCCCCATTGCGGCGACATTGCGACCAAGAAGGGCGTTGACGAGTGACGACTTCCCACGCTGGTATCCGCCGATAATGGAGATGGTCAGGGCCATGCTTATCCGGCCATTTCCGCTGTTACAGCCTGCGCAAATGACTCAATGCGCTTGCGCAGCGGCTTGATGGTTCCAGTGCGTATTGCCTTGTTCTCCTCGGCAATGCGGCGGCGCTCCTCTGCGGATTTGCCGAACATTTCCTCGGGTCTGGCGACGCGCTCCTTCTCAAAATCGGTCTTGAGGTCGTCCAGACGCTTGCGGAGTAGATTCTCGATGCGGCCGATTGAGCCAAGCAATTCCTTTTGAATCGGGGAAGCGATTCCATCGCGAAGTTTTCTGTCGGATACGGCTTTCTGGATTTCCGGGCGGACTTTCCCGAATATCTTGTCCACTTCCTTCTGGATTTTTTCAATGGCTGCACGTTCGCGCTCTTCCTCGGACCTAGTCATATCCCAGATGGTTTTCCCTGCGATGACTACGATCGTGAGCGGCAAACTAATCATGCCCCCAATCATTCCCAAAAGGAACGGCCATGTAATGTCCCAAATGAGGGTGAATATGCCACGGCGACCCGCTTCAGCAAGGGATCCAATATCCGTCTTCCCCATGATGGCATCTGACAAATCCCCGCAGACGCCGAATACGTCATCGGCTTCCACAGTAGGGGGTACAAAACCGCCGAGAAATTCGTTCTGATCCAGATTGCGGTCTTCCCAGAGGTCGTGGATGTCGGCGCAGACGTTTTCAAGGGCTCGCCGCAGACGATTGAGTGAATTGGTGTCTGCATTCGCCTTCCATGCGTCGACGGCGCGAGTAAGCGAGTCGCGGAAATCCTCCGCCATGATGGGTGTGAGTTTCTGCACGAGTGCCTGCTCCATGGCCTTGCGGGTCATGTAGAATTCCCGCCCTGTCGTCCGCAGCACAACGGAGACGTCTGTGGCGAGGACATCGATGAACTCGTCGCCCAGCGCAATGTCCACGATGTCGGTCGCCATCCGCATAGCAAGATCATCCTTTGTGTCAGCGAAGGCGGAACGGTCAATGATCGTCTTGGCGCGCTCTACGAAGTCCGCGAGTTGACGACGCGCCTCGTCGACCTTGGCCTTCCATTCGGCCTCCTTGGCCTCGGCCGCATTCTCGGTCGCCTTAAGGACGCCCTCGTAGGCGACGAGCGCCTTGGCTGCGCGGTCGCTTCCCTTGTCCACAAGGATGCTTCGCGCCTTCTTTGGAATAATTTCCGTTTCCAGACGTGTAAGAATGCCGTCAAGAAGGCTTTCGCGACGAACAAGGGCGGCGGAATCCGCGTCAAGGGCGTCGATGGCCTCAACATTTGCCAATTCTGTTGTAACGCCTGTGCGTGACACCATCTTGACCCACATGGCGGCCGGTGTCATGGTTCCCGTCTTGTCCTTGGCGTCCACGCGCATGTTTGCCTCGTCCATGGCGGTGAAGTCCGCCTTACGGGCAGGATCGAGGAGCAACGCCCCCTGCATGGCGAGGAAGGCGAGACGCGCGTTGTAGGGGAAGACCTCAACATTGTGACCCGCATTGGCCAAAGACGCCTTTGTCGCGGGCAGGATGTCGGCCATCTTCTGTTCATGCGACCCCTTGAGGTTGCATGTTGCCTCAATCTTTCCAAGCATGCCCATTGCGGCGATCTTGCGTATGATTTCAAGGTCCTTCTGGCCGATTGCCTTCTCGCCGTTGATGAGATACCACACGGCATCGGCGTTGGCGATTGTCCGTTCCGCGACTTTCGTGTCGTATGCGTTGGCGAAGAGACCGGGGCAGTCGGTGACGCGACAGCCGAGGCGGCGAAGGTTCTCCGAATGGATGCGGAGGAGGACGGAATGGACGAATACGAATGCGGCTTCCTCCAGCGTGAATGTCGCATTCGGGCCCGCTGTCCAGCGAATTGCCCAATCTTTCGGGAAGGCGATGAGTTTCTGGAATTGACCGACGCCAAGAACAGTCTTTGCAGTCATCGACCGGTATTCCGGCGTATCGTAGAACCGAAGTTGCAGCGTGGCGATGCGCAGTTCGTCGAGTTCGTCATCTGAAAGCGACGCCCTGTTGTCGTTCCACCTCTGCCAGAGGGAATCCACGGCGGCTTGCAAAATCGCCCGGTTCGCTTCATCATCAAGGTTGATGAGCGAAGGGAATCGGTCGGAATCGGCGACCGTCTCGGCAAAAGCCTCGTCGGAAAGCCCGGCGTTGAGACGGCGGAAGTCGTCCATGTCCGCAAGGGGACGCCGCAACAACGTAGACATTCCCAGCACGATGGCGGGCGCCGTCTTGAACTTCACCTCGGCCCATTCGGAAAGACCGTCCTTCGTTTCGTCTCCGGCGATGTTCTGCGCGGTGACAACGGCGGCGCTCGTCTTGATGCCGTGGCCGCGCGGCGAGATGTCGCGCCCGTCGCACAGGGCGTTGAAGGTCGTTGACTTCCCACCCTGGAACTCGCCGACGAGGGCGATTTCAAAGGCGTCCTCCTGGCACTTGCGCGCCGTCTGGCGAAGTTCGTCGGCGTATTTCTCGGGGACATCAAGGGCGGTCGCCTCTCTGAGAAGGGCGAGGAGTTCATTGCGGCGTTTTTCATACCACTGGGATTTGTCATTCATGGGTAGGTCGCTCCTGAGGATGGGTGAATTGGTTACTGTCATTATTGGTTAGAAAGCCAGGCGAGGGATTCGGCGTAGAGGTTGTCCAGCATCGCCTTCTGGCGGAAAGCTCCAATGGAAGCGGTCACCAGAAGCGGCCAGAGGACAAAGAACGAAACGGCTGCAGCGCCGATTTTATCGAGCCACTTGCCGGCCATGACCTCGACTTCCAGGTCGGATCCCTTTGGCAAAAGCTTCAAAGTCGCGCAGGATGTCAATCCGGTGACAGTGCGGAAAAATCGGCCTCCCCCCGTCGTGGCGTTCCTGATTTGGACGAGAAGTCCCTCGACACCGCCGTCTTCAATCCGCACGAGCTGCGCGTCGTATCCTGTCGCGCGATATTTGCCGACAATGTAGTCCGCACAGTTCTGCATCCTTGATGCTGCGTTGGGAACGATGGATTTGCGCGAGTTCGGACGACCATTTCCGGAGACGAGGTCCCTGACACCCTGCGCGGCAGAGCCAGCGAGCCGCGACCCTTCAGTCCACGCGCGTCCGGCCACTTCCCTAGCTTTTTCGCCGGCAACCTGCGCGTTGGGGACGATTGTGTTGCGCCATGCCGCAGCGGCGGCGTCGGCGGCCTTCCCAACGGTGGGTGCGGCCTTGTCGTACAGCGCGGTTGCGCGGTTTTTCGCCTCGTCAAGCCACGAGGAGATTCCGTCGGGTTTCCCAAGATCCGAGATCCGCTGGCGAAGAGCGGAGAAGCCGCAGCGCTCCATGAGTGCCGCAGGGGACGGATCCTCCAGCCCCAGTTCGTCAACGGCGTAGCACTTGATTTTCCGTTCGGCCTTCTCGGCATCGCGACGGACGTTTTCGTCCAGCGACTGCATGTCGCGCGACGACTGCCCCGTTGCATACCATGCCCAAAGCGCGTTGACGGGATGGACAAGGTGGTCGCCGACACGGAGGAAGAAGTCGGCGACGCCCATGGATAGAAGTTCCGCCTCAATTGCGGCGCCGACTTCGGCATTCTGTTGATCATCCGGCGACCAGCATTCAGAGTTCGTGCAATTGAGCAGGAACAGACAGCGCTTGCCGGGCACACAGGCCTCGCGGACGATGACGCGGCAGAGGTCGTCCATCGTCTTCGCCGCCTGGACGATGACGACGACCGACGATGCGGCAATGGCGGCCGAGGCGGATTTGTCGTCTTCATCCTGCGCGTTGTAGCCGGGAGTGTCCACGATGTCCACATTCTGAAGAACGGGTTTCCAGGCGGAAATGCGGAACCAGTCGTCCGGTGCAACCTCGCGGGACGAGTCGAACACGTCCTGCCGTCGTGCCAGCCGCTCGCCCTGTGGGTTGTCCCCATGGAAGAGCCATGCCTCCTCGGCTTCGCCGTAGCGGAAGAGCGTGGTGGCCGCCGTGGTTCGCAAACCCTTCCCAGTTGGGGCGTATCGGTCATCGAGAAGACAGTTGACAAGTGTTGACTTGCCAATCTGGAAGCCGCCGACAATGGCGACGACGGGTTTTTCGCTGTGGAAGTCCATATTCAGCTCCTAACTGGCCAGTTCGGATATCACCGCGGCCTTAAACGTTTCAATGCGCTTGCGTAGCGGCTCGATGGTCTTTGTACGGACGGATTTGTTGTCTGCGGCGATGCGCTTGCGCTCGGCAACCGATTTGCCGAACATCTTCTCCGGTTCGGCTACGCGCTCCTTCTCGAAGTCGGCCTTGAGAATCTCGAGCGAATCTCGGATCTTCGCGATGGCACCCTTGAGCGAATCGCGGAAGCCGATGGACAGAGGGGCTTCCACTTTCGTTCGGAAGTCGGGTGACGCGAGTGCGTCGGCAATTTTCGGTCGGAGCATAGAGGCAATCTTGCCGAGTTTTTCCTTGTCGGCCTTCTCCTCCGCTTCTTTTTGGGCTTTCTTTTCCGCTTTCTTTTGCTCCTTGCTTTTAAAAAGTTCGCCAAAAAGTTCCTTGCCGCCGAAAAACAGAGCATGTGCTGTTGCGGCTGTAAGTACCACGGTCCCGGTAACAAGACTGAATACTGTAGCGACAATTACAACAACGGCCATAGCGGCGAGGATTCCCACAAGGACTTTGCCTACTGCTCCCAGTATCCCCTCTAATCGGATATTCCCGATGTCCTTTTCCGAGAGAATACCATCGAATGTGTCCTCTCCGCACGCAGTGATGAAATCAACGGACAGGACTGGGACTTGAAGTTCAGCGAGTCCCGCAGATTTCAAATCACGATTCTCCCAAATGTCCTGTAACGTCTCGACAAGCGATTCCGCACGGTTCTTCAAGGTTTTCTTCGTGGCGGACGAACGCGATTTTAGCCAAGAACTCATGGCATTAACCATTGCGTTTTTTGCTGCATCAGAGACGATTGGGACGATTTCGCCCATGAGATCTTGCCGGAGAGTGCTTTTTTTGAAATAGAACTTTGAATAACGTTTCTTGACGGCTGCTCCAATGCGGTTCGAGAGTTCGTCCGTGAACTTGTCACCAAAAGCCATGTCGGCGACTTCTCTGGCCATGTCGGCGGCCAGTTCGTTGCGCTCGGAGTAGAGGGCTGAGCGGTCGATTGCGACGTTTGCACGGTCAACGAAGTCGGCGAGAGCCTCGCGGGCCTTCTCGACCTCGGCGCGCCACTTGCCCTCCTCTGCCTCGGCGGCCTCCTCGGACGCCTTTAGAACACCTTCGTAGGCGACGAGCGCCTTGGCCGCACGGTCGCTCCCTCGGTTGATGAGGACGCTTTGCGCCTTCTGCGGGATGATCTCGGTCTCCAACTTTGAAAGAATTCCATCGAGATGGCTCTCCCGCCGGACAAGCGCCACGGAGTCGGCCTCCAGTTCATCTATTTCCTCTATTTCCTCGAGTTCCGCGGCGCTGCCGACGCGGCGGACCATCTTTGTCCACATCGCGGACGGCTCTGCGCCGTCCTTGCCTTTGGCGTCGATCACCATGCAGGCTCGGTCCAGGGCGGAGAAGAGCGCGGGGCGGTGTAGAAGCAAATCGCCCTGCGTGGCGAGGAAGGCGAGGCGCGCGTTGTAGGGAAGCACGTCGATCTGGTGTCCGGCATTGGCCAGGGCGGCCTTGGTGGCCGGGATGATTTCTGCCATCTTCTGCTCATGCGGTCCCTTGAGATTGCACGTCGCCTCGATCTTGCCGAGCATCCCCATCGCGGCGATGGCGCGGATGATCTCAAGGTCTTTCTGGCCGATCTGTTTCTCGCCGTTGATCAGGTACCACACGGCATCGGCATTGAGGATGGTGCGTCGGGCGACGCTCGTGTCGTATGCGTTGGCGAAGAGTCCGGGGCAGTCGGTGATGCGGCAGCCAAGTCGTCGCAGATTCTCCGAGTGAATGCGGACGAGTACGGCGTGGACAAAGACGAAGGCGACTTCTTCGAGGCCGAAGCGGGCGTTCCGGCCCTCGAGCCAGCGTGTGGCCCAGTCCTTCGGGAAGGCGATAAGCGTCTGGAACCTGTCGATGGGGAGGATGGTGTGCGACTCCATCTCCGCCTTCTCCGGAGAACCCCAGAAACGGAGCTGAAGCGTGGCGATGCGGAGTTGGTCGAGGTCGTCGTCGGAAAGAGCCGCGTGGTTTTCCTCCCAACGCGACCAGAGCGTGTCGGTCGCGTCAAGGAGAATTCGGCGGCAGTCGGGATCGTCGAGATCGACGAGCGAAGCGAATCCTTCGTCGGTCGCCAGCGCCTCTGCGAACGCATCATCATCGAACTTCGCGTTGCATTGGCGGAAAGCCTCAGAGTCCATCAGAGGGCGGCGGAGGATGTTGGAGAGGCCGAGGGCGATGGCGGAGGCGGTCTTAAACGTCACTTCGGCCCACTCGGGTAGACCTTCTTTGGTCTCGTCTCCGGCGATGTTCTGCGCGGAGATGACGGCGGCGCTCGTCTTGATGCCGCCACCGCCGAGACCGCGCGGCGAGATGTCGCGACCATCGCAAAGGGCGTTGAAAGTCGTCGACTTCCCACCCTGGAACTCGCCCACAAGGGCGATTTCAAAGGCGTCCTCCTGACATTTCCGCGCCGTTTGGCGGAGGTCGTCGGCGTATTTCTCGGGGACGTCAAGGGCGTTCGCCTCATTGAGGAGGCCGAGGAGTTCGTTGCGGCGCGTTTCGTACCATTGGGCCGTGCTTTCGACTTTCATTGTCGCCATTCTCCAAAAGGGCCTAAGAATTAAAACGTCTTCACGAGCGCATTGAGCGCGCCGGCGGCGGCGTTGGTGAGCCGGGTCTTCTCGTCCGGGGCGGGCGTGAGTTCGTCGCGCCATTCGCGGGCGAGTATCTGGAAGGCCTTCGCTGAGTTCTTCGAGCGAATGAAGGCGTCGGCAAAGGTCTCGACGACAGCTGCGAAGATGCGGTTCGGACAGAAACTTTGCGCGGCCCCCATCGACTGCTCCAGCATGGCGATGACATCGGCTCGGACGGAGGCGTCCGGGATGGCCTTTTCAAAAAGTTTCTTTTTGCGTTCCAGCGCGGCAGAATTGCCGGTGCCGGATTTGCGCATGCCAGCCGAATAGGCGTCTGCGGCTTCAAGAAGCTTCTTTTCCAAGGCGTCGAGGAATGGAGCCGCATCGTTTTCGTCCTTGACGAGTGGCAGCTCGTTTGCGACGAGCAGATGCGTTGTCGCGTGAAGCATGGGTTCGAGATGGAACCGGAACTGCAGGTCGAATTCGGCTATGCGGCGAAGCGGACGCGAAAGTTCGCGAAGGGCTTCATCATCGCCGATGTCTGAAGTCCGTGCGTCGATGCGGTCGGCAAACGCGCTGATTTGCGCCCTGACGGCGAGGAGCGGATTGCCGCCTTCCCTGGGTGGCACGAAGTCATGCAAGGCACCACGGAGGGCGTCCATGACACCGGAAAGAAGCGAGGCGATGCGCGCGGAGAGGTGCAGATCCATCGCCTCCCACTCGTTGCGGAACTTGACGCGGCATTCATTGATGACTGTCGCGGGTTGCGTCCTGTAGTGCATGATCTCCTTGCGGATGGCGTCAAGGAGGGCAGCACGCGAACCGTAGCCGCAACCGGCCTTCACCCATGCGGTTACGGCATCATGGATTCGGGTGACTTCGTCATCCCATTCCTTGTCGTTTCCAATGGCCTTTTTCTCAGCTGCCCGTTCCTGTTCAACGAGGATGCCGACGACGGCGTTCGTCAGGTCGCTGGCGAAGTCGATGTCGCCCGTTCCAGCTGGCGCCACGGCTCTGACGCGGGAGGCGACGGCGGCAATGTCGCGTTTTGCGGCCTCGAGGGCGGCCTTTGCGCCTTTGTCAAGACGGGCGAGGATTGCGGCGTCGATGGCGGGGAGGTTGCGGGCGAGGAAGTCGAGAATCTTCGGCATCGTTCCGTCCACGACGGCTGCGCGGTTGCGGGCGTCGCACGGGATGATTTCGAACGGGCGCTTCAGCGCAGCGCCGATAGCCTCGACACAGAGGCGAGCGCGCTCGTCGTCGCAACCGCCGACATTGGCGAGAATCGCGGTGTATTTCGTTTGGTCGTCCAAAAGCGGGACCGCCTCGCTCATCGCGTCAAGCGCGTTCGTGTCGACAAGCGTCCACTGGACGTTCGCATCAGTCGGGCGTTTAACAAGAAGCGTCACGTCGCAGATGTCTGCCATGCCGGTTGTCTGGACTTTGGCAAGGTCACGTCCCGCCTCGCCGAGGCCTGGTAGATCGACCACGCGGAGGCGGGCGACATCCGTGGACGGGAAGGGAACACGGATGACGAGATTCGCGACGGCGAGATAGGGGCCGGCCTTGACAATGCCTCCCTCGGGATAGGCGACAAACGGGCGGAGTTCCCCAAGCGGAATGCGGTGGCCTCGCTCGCCCGTAAGATAGCGCTCGTAGTCGGCGAGGTGGGATTGCGCGTCCGTCAAGCGTTGCAGCACATCGTCGGCCTCCTGAGTGCGCATGGCACCCTCTGGCAACTCGAATCGGGCAGTCTTGAACGCGGAAAGGTTCGTCGGTGCTGGGAGGCGAAGAGTGTTGCACATTGGCGCAACCACTTCCCGGAGGAATGACTCCTCGGAATGGAAGTCGGCAATGGCGGTGTTCTCGTTCGTGCTGTTCTCAATCTGGCTGCGGACAGCCGTCGTGAAGTACTTGTCCGAGGTCGGGATCTGCGTTTCCTCAAGTCCGGTGACTGACTGAAGAAAGGTGCTTTTCCCCATGCGGGCCGCGCCTCCAATACCAATGCAGAGCGTGTCGCGGGCGAAGCGGGCGCGGACCTTGGCGCCGTCTTCGAGAACACGGCGGAGGGATTCCGCGACGGCGCGCAGACTTGCGGATGCTCCTGCAATGTCGGGGTTGACCCGTTCCGCCGCCATCACGGCGGCGATTGTGCGTGTGACCTCGTCTGCGCGAGACTTCCACGCGGAGAGGTTTTCATCGAGCGTCCGGAGGTGAGCGGCGCGGGTGGTGAGAATAGATTCAAGTTGCGTGGCGATGGTGCTCATGGAAGGTTCCTTTCTGCGGCAGGGATGTTTCGCGGGCGCGTCCCAATCGGTCGGTCAAAGGGTGGCGAGTGCGGCTTCGAAGTCGGCCTTGGCGCTTTCAAGCACGGCGCGGTCTTCCGCCTCGGCAGGCTCGGCGGCGAGTACGGAACGAATGGCTTCGACCTGGGCCTTGTTGGAGGCTTCCATCGCGGCCTTGACATCCGCGAAGGTCTTTTGGATTCCCTCGTTGATCTGCTGCATGATCTGTGTGCGGACTTCGGGCTTCGTCTCCTCTAGTCCATTCTTGACTTGCGAGACGATAAGCTTCTTCGCCCCCCATGTGGTGGGATTCAGGAACTGCTTGCCGATGATGTGGCTGACGATGGGAATCACCCAGCCGCCAAACGGAAGAATGAGATTGAGGGCGACGATGTTGATGGCGTCGTAAACAAGTGTCGGTATCTTGGCGACCATGCCCGTTTTGATGTCGAGTTCTTCTGAAAGAAACACGTTCCAACTGCTGCCGGCATCTTCCATGTCCTTGCCGTAACGGGACACCAGCCTGTTTATTTCAGACTTCAGCTTGAGACCGATGATGGAAATTTTGTCCTGAAGGTCGGATTTGAGCGTTGTCTCTGCCTTTGCGAGGACATTCTTCATGTCACCGACGGTCGGCTGTCCCGCAAGGTCTGCGAGAAACTTGTCGAAAACGGCCTCTACGGCAAGGTCGACTTCGTGCATTGCGTCTTCGTCGAGAGACTTGATTTCATCCTGGAACCGCTCGAACGCCCGTTCGGCCCTCTCCTTGAAGCGGGCGACTTCAGCCTCGACCTTTGCCGCGAGTGCCGCGCGGTCAGCCCTGGACGCACCTGCCGTCTTGAGCTTGGCGGCGACTTCAACGAGATTTTCCTCGATTTTCGCGCGAAGGAGGTTTGCAACCTTCTCCTCGCGTCCTGGAAGCGCATTGTCCGCGAGGAACTGGCGGATCGTCATGCGGATTTCGGAAACATCCGACATGATGTCTTCAATCGATGGGTCGAAGCAGTACATCTCGACGGGGATGTTCTCACGGCCGATGTTGGCGAGCTGAGCCTTGATTGTCGCAAGGATGGCTGCGCGCTCCTCTTGGTCCTGATCCATCTTTCGCGGATTGAATGAGACAAGAACCATAAGACGGGAAATACCATTTTTGCCCATAATCTCTTTGCGGAGGAGGCCAAGTTCGCGGTCTCCAAGTGTCTTGTCGCCACGAACGATGAGCAGAGCTACGTCTGCGCTGGGGATGATTCGCCACGTCGTGTTGTCCAGCAATTCTTGGTTGGGGTCATCAAGGCCGGGAGTATCGATGACGGTGAAGCCTTGGAGAGACTCATTTGGCACTTTTACACAAACACGGGCAACTTTTTTCGCCAAGTCGGCACGGGTGTCCATCGCGCTGGAAACTGTCGCTGCGTCTACATCGTCCGCCGAGGGAGCTTCAACGGTCTTGGTCAGTACCTCAGAGGTCTGTGCTTTGTTTGCCCATTCGAACACTTCGAGTTCTGGGGCGGGACCATATTCGATATCGGTTGCGACAGCTGTCGTGCAAAGACCGCGCCCCTCTGTGAGGAGCGGTTTGTCGCCGAGAAACACATGGTTTATCAGAGTCGATTTGCCAACCTGGTATTCGCCGACGACGGCGACGCGGTACTGGGGGTTCTCAAGATCGGCGATTTGCTTGTCGAGATCAGCGGGGAGGGCGAAGCCGTGCGCTTTCACGGCGCGGGCGGCGTTGCGGATGGCATCTTGCTTGGTGCTCATGGTCGGGTTGTTCCTTGTTGTGGGTTTGCTTCCTGCGTCGGGGCATAATGCCCCTTTTGAATCTTTATACGGAAACAAAGCCGGAATCTGACAAAAAAAAGCGGCCTCTTCCCGTATCCTGTCTCAGGCTCCTAGGAAAAGGCCTTTGGTTGCGAACACGAAAAGAGGCACACGCGCGTGTACTCTCATTGCATCGTGTCGCGCAAAACGAATTTTCCTAGGATTCGAGACAGCGACTGCTATGCAGAAAGTAGCAATTAGATTGTCACCGATTAGTATTGCAAATTTCCAAGTGCTGTGCAAGCATTTTTAATCACTTGTTTCAACAATTATTGCGGCGGGAAGGGGGCGTCAAGGTCGGCGAGGGCGGCTTCGAAGTGTTTCTTGAAAGCCGCCCTCATGCGCTTTCGAATCTGGTAGAGGTTGTCGCGCGAGACGTTGTAGAGCGCCATGACGTCTTCCGTCGGAATCTCTTCGATCACGCTCGCCTGGAAAATCGCAAAGTGCGACCCCGAGACTTCGGCCCGAAGGCGCCTCATGGCCTCCTCGCGCGCGGCAGCGCGCCAGAGTTCGTCACGGGCGGTCTCCGGTTCGGCCACAAGCGCGTCGAGATTGCCCTTGCAGCCGTCGTCGAAGGGTGGACGCGCGGCGCGGCGCCGGAATTCGTCCATGATCCGCCACAGGACGCGACGCCGGAGCCAGGGACGAAAGGCCCCTTTGCCCCGCTCGTAACCGTCGAAACCGCCAGATGCCGCCAATTCGGCGAAAACGGTCTGGACGATGTCGTCGGCGTCGGGACCAATCAGTCCGGCCTGGTTCGCGAGAGAGAAGACGTAGCCGGCGTAAAGGTCAAAGAAACGTCCCCAGGCGGCCTCGGAGCCGGAGCGGACGCCGGAAAGGACGGAAGAACGGGTTTCTTCGTTGAGAAAAGGCTTGTAACTCATGGTTAGTGGCTAGTGACTAGTTGTTAGTTGCTAGTGACTAGTGGTTAGTGGTCAGTGATCAGTGGTTAGTTGGCTGGTTGGTGGGGAGGGAACTTTTCAGGTCTTCCATGCTGCGCTTCAAGTCGCGGTTGATGTTTCCGATGATGCCCTTCGCCTCTTCCGGGGTCATGACGTGGATTTTGCCTAAGCGGATGCCTTTGCGGATTTCATCAAGCGGATCCGGCTCGGTGGTTCTGGCGGAACGGCGGCCTAGGGCCCAGGCCAGCGCAAGAAGAAGAGCGGCGCATGCTGCGGCGAGCAACGGCAAGAGGACGCGGCGCTGACGGCGAAGTTTTCGTTGGCGGCGCAGTCTCGCCAATGCCTTGCGCATGGCTTTTGCCGAACGGTAGCGCCGTTCGGGGTCGTCGGACATCGCGCGTTTGACGATTGCCAAAAACGCAGGGTAGTCCGGGTCTGAAGTGTCGGCCTCAGCGCAGGGCGCGGCATCGACTTCCTCCGGCGTACGGCCGGTTGCGATGCGCCACAGCGTACGTCCCAGGCTGAAGACATCGCCCTGCGGCGTCCCGTGGTGTTCCGGCGGCTCGTAGCCGGGTGTCCCGACGAGCGACGCCGCCTCCCGGTCGTCCACGACAAGTCCCGCGTCGGCGATGACGGGCTGCCCGCGCACAAAGAGAACATTGCCAGGCTTGATGTCGCGGTGCAGGAGGTGGTGGCGCTGGAGATGCTCCAGGGCGGAGGCGAGGCGTTCGCCGATGTCGAGGCACTGGGCAAGGGGAAGCGCCACTTCGGCCGAGGCGACAGACGCCAGCGTCAGCGGGCGGTAGCGTTCTGGCTCATCTGGCGAACCGCCCGGCTCTGTGTCGGCGAGTTCCATGGCGATGTAAAAGGCCGCGCCGTCCGGCGTCAGCCCCGTCTGAAAGACGCGGACAAGCGCCCGGTGCGGCGGGATTGCCGCAAAGAGATTCCAGCCGCGCCGCTCGCGTTCCCAGTCGGCACGCCGTTCTGCCTCCTCCGGCCGCGCGCAGACCTTGAGGGCGACCTTCCCGCCGACACCTTCGGCGAGAAAGACAGTACCATGCGCGCCTCGGCCGATTTCGCAAATCGGCTTGAAAGAAGCGAAAGCACCTTTGTCAAAGCTGGGCGGCGAGTCGCTTACGTCGCGTGAATGCGCCATTTTCTCGTAGTCGCTCATAATGGGTGGATCATTCTCCACACCAGTCTATGGAAATGGTTCCTGACGGCGGATTCTGCGCCACGAACAGTCCCGTTTCGATTCGTTTGTACTTCTCGGCGAACGGGAGCTGTCTGGCCTTTGTCTCTAGCTCGGCGTGAGCGCGAACGGCGTCGGTCTCCGGTAACGAGAGCTTTGCCTCCCCCACGAACAGCGTTTCCCGGTCAGTTGACTCCGCGACGATATCAAGTTCCATCGGCCGGCGGTCGAGTCCCGCCCCCCACCACCTGGCCGCGTTTCGTAGACGCCCTTCGCGTCCCGGCAACGGTTTGCGCTGTATTTCGTCGCGCACCAGTCGCTCCCATGCCTGTCCAAGAAACACCCGGTAGGCAGGCTGAATCGACTCAACCTCGGCCCTTGTCGAAAGGTAGTTGGCGTCCGAATAGTTTGGGAGAACAAATGTGTACCAGAAGCGCAAAAACGGATCGGCCATTCGATAAAGTGTCTTCTTGTTCGACTTCGCGTCATTGCCGAAGGGAATCTCGCGGTTGACAAACCCCAAATCCATGAGACGCTTCAAAGGCCGACCGAGGGCAGTGGCGGGAATCTGCAGTCGCCCGGCGATTTCGGAAGGGCGTTCCACGCCCTGTCCAATCAGCGACAGAACGCTGGTGGCCTGCACGGCGTCACGCAGGTCGTCCTGCAGAACATGGGCCGGCTCGTCGTGAAAAAGGCCCTGCGGGGAAAATACCTGCTCGCGAAGAGCAGCCCAGTCATCGTCAACGTCTTCGAATGACTCCCAATAGCGCGGAACCCCGCCCAGCACCGCGTAGCGGTTGAATCTCTCCCAGTCGGAAAGCGACGGGAATGCGGTTCGCGTCCACCTGAAATGAATCGGGTCGAGCTTGATGATTTCCCTGGCGCGACCATACAATGGCTCGGAAGCTTTGAGCACAAGCCCCTGCATCATGCGCTGCGAGGAACCGGCGAGGATGATCTTCTTGCCTTCCGTACGCAATCCGTCCACAATGCGCTGGATGACGCTCGGCAATTCGGGTGAGCTTTCCACAAGATATGGCAACTCGTCCACGACGAGGACACTGCCTCGGGGCGCATCCCTGCGCCAACGGTCGAACAAGGTGCTCCAGTTCCCGTAGGCGACATCGGCGAATCCCGGAACCAGCGACGAGATGTCCGACGCGAGCCGTTCGCGCTGAAGGGCCGGCTCACTCCTTTCGGCGACAAAGGAAACGACATCGGCCCTGCCTTTGACCACCTCTTCAATGAGGCGGCTCTTTCCGATGCGTCTTCGTCCATAAAGGCAGGCCATTGCGCCCTCCTGAAGGTTCAGGAATCGTTTGAGTCGTCTTTGCTCATCTTCCCTGTCAAAAAAGTCCATGGTGATTATGCCTCTGACGAATTATTCCTCAGTGGAATTATTCCTTGTGCACATAATTATATCAGATTATGGTTGCCGAAGTCAATTTCGGGAACATAGTTGTCTGCAATATGGTACTATTACAGACACTATGAGAAACTGCAAAATCCTGATTGGCATTTGCGCGGTGGTCGCGCTGGAGGGTGTCGCAATGGCGGAATACAATTTCGCAAAGGCATGGAAGGACGTGGAGGAAGCCCAGATAAAGGGGCTTCCCCGGACGGTGACGAACAAGGTCGATGAAATCGTTCGCGAGGCGACGGCCGTCGGCCGCTGGCCAGACGCGGCGCGCGCCTTCCTCGTCCGCGAACAGGCGATGCAGGAGTTCACCGACGAGCAGACCGCAGACTGGCTGCCCGCCTTCGCGGCCTCCGTCGACGC
>JAEEGL016312729.1_pt1 | contig 21187 bp, 17 predicted proteins | sample 9134231 | NCBI WGS metagenome assembly JAEEGL01 (sample SAMN16246548, study PRJNA631951) | gut metagenome | biome: gut microbiome; feature: rumen; material: fiber-attached | host: Bos | place: Iran: Karaj | collected 2018-10 | reverse complement strand
TAACAATATGAAAGACGTTAAGACAGTAGTGGCCGAAGCTCAGGAAGCCATGGGCATGGCCGTAGAGTATTTGGAAGACGCACTGGCTCATATCCGTGCCGGCAAGGCCGACGTACGTCTGTTGGATGGAATTAAGGTAAACTCTTATGGCTCTATGCAGCCTATACAGAACTGTGCCTCAGTAACTACTCCCGATGCAAGAAGCATCGCCATTAAACCTTGGGACAAGAACATGTTCCGTGTGATTGAGAAAGCTATCATTGACTCCAGTTTAGGAATCATGCCTGAAAACAATGGCGAGGTAATTCGTTTGGGTATTCCTCCATTGACAGAGGAGCGTCGTGTGCAGCTGACCAAGCAGTGCAAGGCTGAAGCTGAGAATGCCAAGATGAGCATACGCAACGCACGCCGTGACGGTATTGACGATTTGAAGAAATCTGTTAAGGAAGGCTTATCGGAGGATTTCCAGAAGGATGGTGAAGAAGAGCTGAAGAAGTTACACGACAAGTTCGTAAAGCAAGTTGATGAACTGCTTGCTGTGAAGAACAAGGAAATCATGACGGTATAAGGAAAAGGGTGTAAACCTTGAGAGGACTTGTCGTCAAAAATACAGGAAGCTGGTACCTCGTCAAGACTGACGAGGGGCCAGTTGTCGAGTGCAAGATTAAAGGTAATTTCCGGCTGAAAGGCATCCGCAGTACCAATCCGGTGGCTGTGGGTGATTGGGTACATATAACCCTCAACCAAGAAGGGACAGCCTTGATAAATGAGATAGAAGATCGCAAAAACTATATCATACGCAAAGCATCTAACTTATCCAAACAAAGTCATATCATTGCAGCTAACCTCGATCAAGCTTTTTTGCTGGTTACAGTAAGTCACCCAGAAACAAGCACGATTTTCATTGACCGTTTTCTAGCTACGGCAGAAGCTTATAGGGTACCAGTTTGCCTGCTTATCAACAAGACCGACATTTACAATGAAGATGAGACTCTTTATATGCACGCTCTCATCAACTTATATACTACCATCGGCTACAAATGTTATCCCATGTCTATTAAGACTGGCGAAGGAACAGATGCTGTTAAGGAACAGATGAAAGGCAAGGTTACTCTGCTTTCCGGCAACTCAGGTGTGGGGAAATCATCGCTCATCAACCTACTCTTACCGAATCTGAACAACAAGGCAAAGACATCGGAAATATCGTCAGCTCATTTGAAGGGTATGCACACCACTACCTTCAGCGAAATGTATGCTTTGCCAGAAGGAGGTTATCTCGTTGACACTCCGGGCATCAAAGGCTTTGGTACTTTCGACATGGAGGTCGAAGAGATAGGGCATTATTTCCCGGAAATATTCCACACGTCCGCCAATTGCAGATATGGCAACTGTACTCACACTCACGAGCCCGGCTGTGCTGTGTTGGCAGCCGTTGAACAACATCTTATCAGTCAGAGTCGCTATGCCAGCTACCTAAGTATGCTGGACGATAAAGGCGAGAAGAAATACCGCGAGGCATACTAATCTTTGTTTACTGATACAGTCTATCAACTGGAAAACTGAATAATCATTTACGTACCGGAGTTAGCTTCTACGCAAACAATAATCTCTTCAATACCTTCTTTAGGTCATTGTAAAGTATTCTATAAGCGATACAGAAGCTTGCTATGGGTGGACGGAATATCTGCCACGGAGCGCTGGAAAGCCTCCTATGAGTTGTCGCAATATCTTCTATACCCCCATAGCAGATACTGGAATGGATGATAGAAAATACCAGGAAGACTTATAGTAAAGCCTCTGATTCAACGAGATTAATGTATCATGACCTGTGTCGCCCCGAATCCATATTCCTGGAAACTGGCATCCTGCCATTTGCAACGAGGATATTTGCGCTTGAGCTCGTCGAGGATGGCCTTGCGCAACACTCCTTCACCCTTGCCATGAATGAACACAATGCGCTTACCTTGTTGATTTTTATATTGCTCCATTACCTCCACAAACTTCTTTAGCTGATATTGCAACATATCTGCATTGCTCAAGCCGTGGGTATTGTCTAATAGCTCATTTATATGCAAATCGACTTCCAAAATCGCATTACGGTCATCTTTCTTCTGCACAGGCTTACGGGCTGGCTGCACGTCTCTTTTCTGTATCAAGGCATCCTTCACTTCCTCGGCACTCACGTACAGCTGCTTGGCAGGCTGGTCGTTTCGCACAATATCATAAAGCAGGGCTGGTTCCTCAAAGAAATCATTGTCCTGGAAGGTATGCAATTTGTAGAATTTAACCACATCGATGCGCAGCTCTACACTCACAGCTGGCTTCATGGCAAAGGGCTTGCCGTCTTTGAAGGCGATGAGTTGCACCACCACTCTCTCCAAATCATTCAACTGTGACTTCTCAAACTCTTCTAAGAATAGCTTGGTATTGGGCTCAATCAAACCTTGTGAACGCACTTGGCACGATTGGTTTTCCATATTACAATAGGTGTAGTAGAGATAGTAGTTGCTGTCGTTTACCAGATAGGTTTCAAAAGGTGTAGTGCTGACCTGCTTAATGTCAACGGGAACGTAGGCGAGATAGACATTGAGAATGTCGCCACCCTTTATTTCATTGGCAGCTGAAACACCGCTAACGGGATGATGCTCCCCTGCCCTAAAAGACATCCCTTCCACTTTGGTAGAGGAGCTATTATGAGCGAAACCATGCATACCTTTATCAAAGAACGCATCTTGGCCTGTCTTTCCACGATATGGAGCAGCCACCTCTGTTTTAGCATGAGGCGAATCATCAGCCCTCTTTTGTTTCTGTTGGGGTGTAGGGATGTTATACTCATCGGCCTGCACGACCACTAGTTCTTTTATTTGCATGGGGATTTCGAAGCCATCAGCATCTTCTACCAACGCGATGTCTTTGCCTTGAAAGCCTACTACCTTACCGCCTCCTACTTCTGAAAGAAAGCGTACTTTATCACCTATCTTCATCGTTGTTCTTAGTTAAAATGATGGGAGAGTTTGGTAACTCTCCCATCTTCTTTATTGTTTATTCATACTTGAATGCCATATAAGAGTGAGGCTTCACCGTCATGGAGAACTTACTCATTGGCTTACGTGTATACTTAATCAAGATATCTTCCTGGTTAGCATTTACAACACTGCCATCCTCGAGATTAGTGAACTTCTTGAACTTGGTATCACCAACAAGCTTGATATCTACTGGCTCATCGTTGAAGTTCTCAACAATCAGCGTCTTGTTGTCATACATGAACAAGCTCACCTTAGCTGGACCTTCCATATAGAAGTCCATGTCCTGACTCATTATACGACGTATCTCATTCAGAGCTGGTTCTGGATAATCATACAAGTTACCCTTATCGTCAGGAACAGTCAGCACATAAAGGTAGGCACCAGAATAGAGTGCTTTATGTAAAATAGGATAGCCTGATACACCACCATCTAATGGACGGCCAGCACTGATTACCTCCCAGCTATCGTTGGTCTGATAAAGTACTTGAGGAATGATGAATTCACGACTACTCCTGCCAAAACGACCGAAATCATTAACGATTGCCTTGAGGTCAGAGCAACGTAACTCTGCCACCTCGGCAATCTTCTCAGGGATAGCCTTCAACAAGCCAGTAGTAATGATCACATCATGGCCACCTTGAAGCTGCTTCTTGATCTTCGTCATGATATCTGGATCACCAGCGGCCTGTTCAGTAAGCAATACAATGTTCTGATCGGTCGCAAAAGTAGGATACATGTCCATAGGTAAGCCCAACATACCTAAATAGTTCTGGAGGAAGTCCTCACCTAATACATGGAACGGCTTGAAAGACTTAATGCCAATGGGGTTACCCAACTTGCCACACAACTCATCAGCCTTGCGCAAAACAACATCGGCAATGCGAGCCATAGTAGATGGAGTAACGGTTTTGCCATTGTTCTGGAATGGAGCACGCATCTGGTCGTAGTCCCAGCTGGTACCTGTCCCCTGCCACTTGCCACGGAACTCATCTCTCAAGTTTACACCAATTAGCTGGTTGTATGCGAACAACATCACATCGCGACCTTTGGCAATAGCTGTCAAATGTAGTTGCTCTGCATAGCGGTCCATGCTCATATTGATACCTCCAGAGTCAACCCAACCACCACCATTGTAGCCTGGACGCAGATTCTCAAAGTAGCGCATAATGTTATAGCTGAGATAGTTTTGTAGATGCTGGTCACCAGCAGGGTCACGTGTCTCTGTACCTGTCCATACACCGTCGAAAATAGTTGGTCCATCTTGCAGGTTGAAACCTAAGCCAGCGAAGTGATCATACCAGTTAGGATACTTAATAATTACCTTCACTTTGGGGTTGACGGCCTTAGCTGGTCCAACCACCAAATTCCTACCAGCCTCGTTCATCAGCTTTAGGCGATACTCGGTCCAACTCATGTTGCCTTTGGCGGCAACCTCTACCGGACTCTTGCAACTGGTAAAGAAGAAGTCATCGAGCAGGAACTCATCAAAATGCTTCGCTGTATGCTCTGCGATGTTCTGAACAATCTTTCTGTGCTCGGGGTCAGAATAACAGAAAGTTTCAAACTCGTTGGCTTCATTCACAGTATAAGTAATACCACCAGCCACCTCTATACCTTGTTTGAGGAAAAAATTCTTAGCTTTTTCAAGGGTAGCATCATCTACAATCAGCAAATCGCGATGTGTCTCCAGATAAATCTTATCTACATCCAGCTGATCAGAAATGGTCTTCCAAGTAGTTTCCAACCACTGAGTGTCTTTCATCTTGTCCACTTCATAAGCACGGACATAAACAGAAACCTTAAAGTTTCGGTGCTTCGCCTCTACGATGCTCACTGTAAAGAAGCATGCAAATAAGCAGAGACATACTTTCCAAAATAAAAACTTTTTCATGATACTAAAATTTGATTGACTTCGTATTATTATTGTTAAAATGTCCATTTAACAGCCAGTGTAGGGGTCACATAGAACTTGTCATTTTCACCTTTATCATTAAAAACAAAGTTGTTGCTTACCTCAACCTCTGTACCCAAACTGAGATTAACGCCATCCATACCCTTCAAGGCGTTGAGGTTTACCCAGAACTGAGGCTGACTCAGCAAAATGAAATTACCTTTCACATCCGGATCATACCAAAGGTCGCAGAAACCAGAGAAGGTGAGCAAGCCTTTGGCAAAATTTAGGCCCCAAACAGCAGTACCTTGGAATCCCGCATAACCGTCACGTCCCATACCGTTGAAATACTGTTTGTAGAGTGCCTGCAAAGAGAAAGTTCTATTAAAGTCACTACTTGCCCAATTCCAGGCAAAACCTGTCAAGAATGCATGCTGGAACCGGGAAGCAATGGCGGTGTTCTTAATACTAGTAGCACCACCATTATACTCCAAATGGAAAGCCCACTGCTTATTCTTAGAGATATTGAACTCACGAGATATTTCCCAATATACTCCAGCTGCTCCATCGGCATAGTAGTTGATATCTGTAAACATGAAAGTATTACCCCATTTATCGGGCTTGTACATTTCAAAAGTTGTAAATACCCTCGGACGGCCAGATAGGTCATCATACAATGCATGACTCGAATTATAATGCAACTGTATATTCTGGCCATTGATCACTGACCACTGACCAACAAACATTAATGCTGTAAATAATGCAAATACTATCTTTTTCATAAAGCTTATAATTATCAATTTATAATAATGGCGCCACATACTTCAGTACGAAGAAAGCTGCTAACACATACATCACCCAAGACAGTTCCTTGCCCTTGCCAACCAGTACCTTTACAATCACATATGACAACATACCCAGCACAATACCCTCTGAGATACTTGCAGTAAACGGCATCATCAAGATGGTGACAAAGCATGGCAAAGCCTCTGACATATCATGGAAATCCAATTTGGTGATAGGCCTGATCATCATCACACCTACCAACACCAGAGCACTGGTAGTAGCGGCAGAAGGAATCATCAAAAACAAAGGCGAAAAGAACAAGGCGATTAAAAACAGCATAGCTACAGAGAAAGCAGTCAAGCCTGTTCGTCCACCTTCAGCAATACCTGTGGTGCTTTCTACATAAGTAGTAACGGTTGATGTACCGCACAGAGCACCTACTGTGGTACCTACAGCATCTGCCATCAAGGCTTTGTTCAGACCATGTATGCGTCCGTTCTTATCGGCCATACCAGCACTGGTGGATGCACCAATCAAGGTACCCAACGTATCAAACAGATCCATGAACAACAACGTAAATACCACAATCAGATATTCCACATCTAAAGCTATGAATCGCGAGAAATCAAACTTCAAAGCCACAGGCCCAATAGATGAAGGCAAACTCATCAAAGAGAAATCTTCGGGTATCTGTGTAACGCCAAATGGAATGCCTATCAATGTCATCAATAAAATGGTGATGAACAAGGCACCTTTCACATTTAGCTTCAGTAAAGCAGCACCTATTAAGACACCTGCCACAGCCACCAGCGATGTGGGTGTCCAACTACAAAGTGAAGTAACGGTAGAAGCGTTGGAAACAATTACTCCACCATTTTTCAAACCGATATAAGCGATGAAAAGGCCAATACCTACAGAAATAGAATAACGCAGGTTCAGAGGAATGGCATTCACGATAGCTTCTCTTACCCTCAACACAGTGAGAAGGATAAAGATGACACCTTCAAACAAAACAGCTGCCAAAGCTTCCTGCCAGGTGTAACCCATTACAGCTACCAAGGTATAAGCAAAGAATGCATTTAAACCCATGCCCGAAGCCAATGCGAATGGCATCTTTGCATAGAATGCCATTACCAACGTAGCCACAACTGCTGCTATCACAGTAGCTGAGAACACTGCTGCCTTGTCCATTCCTGCGTCACCCAGAATCAAAGGATTGACAGCTAAAATATAGCTCATGGTCAAGAAGGTAGTTATACCTGCTAACACTTCAGTCCTGATTCTGTGTTTCGAATGGTCAAAGCCTAAAAAACTCAATAATGTGTATTTCGTCATAGTATTAAAGTTTAAATGGTCTTAACAGTTATGCTTTTTTCTCCTTAGGAAGTATCAGGTTCAGTACCAAACCTATCAATGCTGCCAAACCGATGCCAGAAAGAGAAAACGAGCCAGCTGTCAACACGGCTCCACCGATTCCTGTTGTCAGAATTATACTGGCAATAATGATGTTGCGTGTTACACCGAAATCTACATGGTTACGCATCAAGTTCTGCACACCCACTGCAGCGATAGAACCGAAAAGCAACAGCATGATACCACCCAATACGGCTTGAGGTATAGCCTGTAAAATGGCATTCAGTTTACCTACAATAGAGAACAAAATGGCAGTAACGGCAGCAATACGAATTACCTGTGGATTAGTGATACGCGTAATCTGTACAGCACCTGTTACCTCACTATAGGTAGTTACAGGAGGACCTCCCATCAAGGCTGCAGCCAAACAAGCCAAACCATCACCTAACATCGTGCGATGCAAACCAGGGTTCTTCACAAAGTCCTTATCTGCCACTGCACTGATTGCATAAACATCACCCACATGTTCCACCACAGCTGCTAATGCTACTGGCATCATGAAGATGAAAGGCTCCCACTGGAATGCTGGCAACTGCGGATGACGGATATTCTGAGGCAAAGCGAACCAAGAAGCATCTGCTACAGCAGAAAAATCCACCTTACCCAGGCAGATTGCTACCACAAAGCCTGCAATGATGCCACTGATTACAGGCAACAATTTGAGCAGTCCTTTGCCAAACATCATCACGATGATAGAAACCGCCAATGCCACCAAAGCCAACAGCCAATCGGTTTTGGCCATATCAACAGCAGTGCCCGAGAGCGATAAGCCTATCAACATGATTACAGGGCCAATTACAACAGGAGGAAAAAGGCGGTCGAGTAACTGCATGCCTTTCCACTTTATCAAGCCTGCCATCAAGAAATAAATCAGTGACACGCCAGCAAAACCAGCCAAAGTGCCAGGCATACCCCATTCAGCAGAAGCTGCAATTATGGGTGTAATGAAAGCAAAACTGGAACCTAAGAAAATAGGGACAATGCCTTTGGTCACTAAATGAAAGATTAATGTGCCAATACCAGCAGAGAACAAGGCTGTCGATGGATCAAGTCCTACTAACAATGGCACCAGGACAGTTGATCCGAAAGCCACAAACAAAAATTGCACTCCTACTACTGTCTTTCGAAATGGTGTTAGATTCAGGTCTTCCATGAACTTAGAGATTGATTCTAGATGCAAATATATAGTTTTTTACTATCTTTGCACACAAATTTGGAAAAATAATGATGCAAGACCCAAAACATATCAAAATACAAGATTTCAACTACAACTTGCCCGACGAACGCATTGCCAAGTACCCTTTAGCAGTGAGAGACCAGTCAAAGTTACTGTTATACAAGCATGGAGAGGTGAACGAAGACATCTTTACTTCCCTGCCCTCATATATAAACAAAGGTGAACTGATGGTGTTCAACAACACCAAGGTAATTCAAGCTCGCCTACACTTCCGTAAGGAAACAGGCGCACTAATTGAGGTGTTTTGCTTGGAGCCTATAGCGCCTGCTGACTATGCTCTGAATTTCCAACAAACTGAGCATAGTGCCTGGTTATGCCTCATTGGCAACCTGAAGAAATGGAAAGGTGAAGTTCTGAAGCGTGAGATGTCTGTCAAAGGGAAACCTATAATACTTACAGCTGAACGACAGCAAACTGTAGGTACCAGTCATTGGGTGGATTTCCGATGGGATGACAACAGCGTAACTTTTGCAGATATTTTAGAGGTTTTTGGTGAGTTACCCATTCCTCCTTATCTTAATAGAGAGACACAAGAGAGTGACAAAGTAACCTACCAAACAGTCTATTCAAAGATTAAAGGCTCTGTAGCTGCTCCTACTGCTGGCTTACATTTCACACAACGTGTGTTGGATGCTCTCAAAAATAAAGGAGTAGATATGGAAGAGCTAACCCTTCATGTGGGTGCTGGCACCTTCAAGCCCGTAAAGAGTGAAGAAATCGAAGGACATGAGATGCATACTGAATGGATTTCAGTACGACGTAGCACCATCGAGAGCCTCATCCATCATGGGGGTAAGGCAATTGCGGTGGGAACGACCTCTGTACGCACCTTGGAATCACTTTATCACATGGGCGTAACTTTGCTACTGCACCCAGATGCTTCTGACGAGCAACTGAAAGTAAAGCAGTGGCAACCTTACGAGTTACCTGCCGAAGCGAAGGGCATATCCTCAGTAAATGCCTTGCAAGCATTGTTAGATTTTATGAATCAACATGAGTTGGAAACCCTTCATAGCAGTACTCAAATCATTATTGCTCCTGGCTATCAATACCAGGTAGTCAAGGCGATGGTTACCAATTTTCACCAACCACAAAGTACCTTGCTGTTGCTGGTATCGGCACTTGTGCATGGTGATTGGCGGAAGATTTATGATTACGCCCTTTCACACGATTTCCGTTTTTTAAGCTATGGAGACTCGTCTTTAATAATTCCTTGAAATGAAAGATAATCTAAATGAAATGCTACCTCTCTGCGATGAAGAAGGCAATATCATAGGAACTGCTACACGAGGTGAGTGCCATAATGGAAGTCGCATGATGCACCCAGTGGTACACCTACATGTGTTCAATTCCAAAGGTGAACTGTATCTTCAAAAGCGCCCAGACTGGAAAGACATTCAACCAGGGAAGTGGGATACAGCTGTAGGCGGACATGTGGGCTTGGGAGAGAATGTAGAACAGGCTTTAAAAAGAGAAGTAGAAGAGGAAATTGGCATCACTGATTATGCCCCTGAACGCATCAAGGTGTATGTATATGATTCTCTACGAGAAAAAGAGCTGGTGTTTGTCCACAAGACCGTCTATGATGGTAATATTTGCCCTAGTACGGAGTTGGAAGGAGGACGTTTCTGGCGCATTGCTGACATCAAGGCCAACATAGGCAAAGGCATCTTCACCCCCAATTTCGAACAAGAATTCCAACAAGTATTTGGCGAATAGCAAAAATTACATTACCTTAGCACACCTGAAAGGAGTATTATTATGAAAAGAATACAAGCATTGATTATAGCGATGACATGTGTCATCAGTCTCTTTGCGCAGACCAATTTCCCTCTGCCCCAGATACCAGAAACGATGACGCAGCCTGAAGAACGACTTACATATCTGGTGAATCATTACTGGGATTACTATCAGTTCAATGACACCACACAGGTAAATCAGGACTTGGGTGAACAGGGTTTTGCTGATTTCATCAATATTTTGGGATATGGCAATGAAGAACTCATGGATAATGCTACAAAGTTATTCTATGATCAAGCTTTCAGCACAAATTGGGGAAAGAAGCATTATAGTCAGATGATTAACCATTACCTCGACAACCCCAACTCCCCCTTACGCAACGATATCGTGTACGTACACTTCCTGCGTAATATCCGTCCCTATTATGCCAACGATGCAGCTGCCCGTCAACGCTACACATTCAAACTCACCCAAGCCAAGAAGAATTTGCCAGGACAACCTGCCGCCGATTTTACCTATTTAGAGCGCGATGGACGACAAGGGAAGATGAGTGACATACAGGCAAAATACACATTGCTGTTCTTCCACGACCCCGATTGCGAGAACTGCAAGCGTATCATGCCATTAGCTATTCAAGAAAACTTGTTACAACGTCAAGACCTAAAAGTATTAGTGATATATGCCGACAAAGACTATGAAGCATGGAAAAAGGATGTACATTCTTTCCCCGCCAATTGGATTGACGCCTATAGCGCCAATGGGGAAATCATGCAGAAGTTGCTCTATTTTCTGCCAGCTACTCCTTCGTTCTATTTGCTAGATACAAATAAAAAGGTGATCCTCAAGGATGCGCCGTTGGATACGGTACTTGCATTCTTACAACAGAACTAAACAAAAAAGGCTGCAATGCAGCCTTTTTCTATGGTCTATAATCCTTTACCTATTCTTTCTGGAAATCCTTACGGCGAAGCACGAAGCTACTGCTAAGATAGCGTGCTCTTACCACATCATCGGCAGCCAGCTCCTCTGGAGTGCCATGTCGGAAGATCTTACCCTCGAACAGCATATAAGCACGATCAGTAATGCTAAGCGTTTCTTGTACGTTATGATCGGTAATGAGGATACCTATGTTGCGATATTTCAATTTCCATACAATCTGCTGAATATCTTCAACAGCAATAGGGTCCACACCCGCAAATGGTTCGTCAAGCATGATGAACTTAGGGTCTATCGCCAAGCAACGGGCAATCTCCGTACGGCGTCGTTCACCACCTGACAACTGATTACCTTTGTTCTTGCGTACTTTCTGCAAGCGGAACTCATTAAGCAGACTCTCCAATTTTTCTTGTTGGTATTCTTTAGGCTTGTCGGTCATCTCCAGTACAGAAGCAATATTATCCTCCACACTCATCTGGCGAAATACAGATGCTTCCTGAGGCAAATAGCCGATACCTTTACGAGCACGCAGATACACAGGAAACTTAGTGATTTCCTCATCACCTAAGAAAATACGGCCTTCATTAGCAACCACCAAACCTACTGTCATATAGAATGAGGTGGTCTTACCAGCACCATTAGGGCCCAATAGGCCAACAATTTCGCCTTGTCTTACATCAAATGAAACATGGTCAACTACAGTGCGTTTGCCATATTTCTTCACCAAGTTCTCAGTGCGTAGCACCAACTTCTCGTCTTCCATTTTCACAACATTTAATTCGCAAAAGTAATAAAAATAAATAGATTTGCACTATCTTTGCCAACGAAAAAGAAAAAACTATGATAAAAGCATTACGAACCGTTGGCAGATACCTCATTCTAATGGGCAGAGTTTTCTCTATTCCCGAGCGCTGGCGCATGTTCTTTCGTCAGTATATCAGGGAGGTTGAGCAGCTGGGCGTTGATTCCATCGGCATCGTGTTGCTGATTTCTTTCTTCATCGGTGCCGTCATCACTATCCAGTTCAAGCTCAACATCGAGAGTGTATTCATGCCTCGTTGGACAGTAGGTTATGCCACACGAGAAATTATGTTGTTGGAATTCTCATCTGCCATCATGTGTCTTATCCTAGCAGGCAAGGTAGGCTCCAACATTGCTTCTGAGTTGGGTACTATGCGTGTAACCCAGCAGATTGACGCATTAGACATTATGGGTGTCAATTCGGCTTCTTATCTTATTCTACCCAAGATTGCTGCTTTGGTATCCTTTATCCCCATTATGGTGGTATTCAGTATCTTTGCAGGCTTCTTAGGTGCATTCTGCACCTGCTGGTTTGGCGGTATTATGACAGCCGAGGATCTGGAATACGGTTTGCAGTATGCTTTCGTGGAATGGTTCGTCTGGAGCAGCTTCATCAAATCTTTATGTTTTGGCTTCATCATCAGCAGTGTAGCCTCTTTCTTTGGTTATACTGTAGACGGCGGATCAATCAGCGTGGGCAAAGCTTCTACCAATGCGGTAGTGACCAGCAGCGTATTGATATTATTCGCCGACCTAATGCTGACCAATATTTTAGCCTGATTTCTTTGTTAATTGAAAGGAAAAAGCTAATTTTGCACCCTCAAATCGAAATTAATAATTAAAAACTAATATTTGTAGAATGAACGTATCACTGCAAAACATTGACAAGGTAAGCGCTTTGCTTACAGTTGACATGGTGAAAGCTGACTATCAGGAGAAAGTTGAAGCTCAGCTGAAAAAGATTCGTAAGGATGCCCAGATGCCTGGTTTCCGTAAGGGTATGGTACCAATGGGCTTGGTAAAGAAAATGTATGAAAAGTCTGTGATTGCTGACGAGGTAAACAAGCAGCTCGGCGATGCAATCAACAAGTATATTCAGGATAACAAAGTACAGATGTTGGGCGAGCCATTGCCAAACGAGAACCAGCAACAATTGGATTTTGACACTCAGGAAGAGTTCAAGTTCTTGTTTGACATTGCGCTGGCACCAACCATTAACGTAGAGGTAACGGCTGACGACAAGGTACCTTACTATGATGTGATTGTTACCGACGAAATGGTAAAGAACCAAGTTGATGCTTACGCTCAGCGTGGTGGTTCTTATGAGAAAGCTGAGTCATTCGATGCTGCTCAGAACGATATGCTGAAAGGCTTACTCTGCGAGCTGGACGAAGCTGGCAACGTAAAAGAAGGTGGTATCCGTGTGGAAAGTGCTGTGATGATGCCATCTTACATGAAGGTTGAGGACGAAAAAGCAAAGTTTGCTGGTGCTAAGGTGGGCGAATCCGTAAAATTCAATCCTAATAAAGCATGGGAAGGCAACGCTCCTGAGCTGGCATCATTGCTTAAGATAGATCGTGAGAAGGCTGTAGAGGTTACTTCTGACTTCAAGTTTACTGTAGAGGAAATTACCCGCTACGTACCAGGTGAAATGAACCAGGAGTTGTTTGATCAGGTATTTGGCAAGGACGTAGTAAAGAGTGAGGACGAGTTCAAGGAAAAAGTACGTGAAGTCATCGCTAACCAATTTAAGTCAAACAGCGACTTCAAGTTCCTGCTCGACGCAAAAAAGGTCATTACCGACAAGGTAGGCAAGTTGGAGTTCTCAGAACCTCTGATGAAGCGCATCATGAAGACCAACAATCCTGACAAGGACGACAAATTCGTAGATGAGAACTACGAAGGTACCATTGAGGTATTGAGCTGGCAGTTGATTCGCGACGTGCTAATGGCACAGGCAGGTGTTAAGGTTGAGCAGAACGAAATTATGGAAGCAGCGAAAGCAGCTACCCGTACCCAGTTCGCTCAATATGGCATGCTGAATATCCCAGAAGACATGATTAACAACTATGCCGCTGAGATGCTGAAGAAACGCGAAACCGTAGAGAACTTGGCTGAGCGCGTGATGGACGGCAAGCTCACCGAGGTACTCAAGCAGAAGGTTACGTTGGAGCACAAGGATATCTCTGCTGAAGATTTTGGCAAGATGATGCAGCCAGAAGCCTGATTTTTTTAGCAAGATCTTTATAATTTACATAAAAACACATGGTGTTACATTTGGTAATGCCATGTGTTTTTCTTTATTTTGCAAGAGAATATAAACAAAGAAATAAAAAATGATGAAAGACGATTTTAGAAAATATGCCACTCAACATCTGGGCATGAACAGTTTAGTACTTGATGAAGTAATCAAATCACAAGCTAGTTACCTCAATCCTTACATCCTAGAAGAGCGTCAGTTGAACGTTACCCAGTTGGATGTTTTCTCCCGCCTGATGATGGACCGCATCATTTTCTTGGGTACACAGATTGATGACTACACTGCAAACACATTGCAAGCACAGTTGCTTTACCTCGACTCTGTAGATGCCGGCAAGGACATCTCCATATATATTAATTCACCTGGCGGTTCCGTACATGCAGGCTTAGGCATTTACGACACCATGCAGTTCATCAGCAGTCCGGTGGCCACAATCTGTACAGGTATGGCAGCCAGTATGGCAGCTGTTTTGCTGGTAGCTGGTGCCGAGGGCAAACGTTCTGCCCTCACCCACTCGCGTGTGATGATTCACCAGCCAATGGGTGGTGCACAAGGACAGGCATCCGACATCGAAATCACTGCGCGTGAGATTCAGAAACTGAAGAAAGAGCTCTACACCATCATCGCCGACCATTCTCATACCCCATTCGACAAGGTATGGGCTGATTCTGACCGCGACTACTGGATGACAGCCGAGGAAGCTAAGGAATATGGTATGATTGATGAAGTGCTCACCAAAAAGAAATAACAGGAGAGATGGCAAATAAAAATACAGGTCACAGATGCAGTTTCTGTGGCCGTACAGATAAAGAGGTACAGTTGATGATTACTGGCATCGACGGCTATATCTGCAATGAGTGTGTAGAACGTGCCAACGAGATTTGCCAGGAAGCATTGCATACTGTCACTCAAAGCAAGTTGGGCCTTGACCTCAAGACGCTTCCTAAGCCACAAGAAATCAAATCGTTTCTTGACCAATACGTCATTGGACAAGACGAAGCCAAGCGTTACTTGTCAGTAGCTGTGTATAACCACTACAAACGATTGCTGCAAAAGACTGGCGACGATGAGGTGGAGATTGAGAAGTCAAATATAATTATGGTAGGGGCTACTGGTACAGGTAAGACTCTGTTGGCACGTACCATTGCCAAGTTTCTGAGTGTGCCGTTCACCATCGTTGATGCTACGGTACTGACCGAGGCTGGATATGTGGGCGAGGACATTGAAAGCATTCTCACACGCTTGCTGCAAGTGGCTGACTACGATGTGAAAGCTGCTGAGCGTGGTATTGTGTTTATCGACGAGATTGACAAGATTGCACGCAAGGGTGACAATCCTTCTATCACACGTGACGTGAGTGGTGAAGGTGTGCAGCAAGGCTTGCTCAAACTACTGGAGGGTTCCATTGTGAACGTACCTCCTCAAGGTGGTCGCAAGCACCCTGAACAACGCATGATTCCTGTAGATACTAAGAATATCCTATTTATCTGCGGCGGTGCTTTCGATGGCATCGAGCGGAAAATTGCTCAGCGTCTCAATACACATGTTGTGGGCTATCACGCTGTAGAGAACACTGCCAAGATAGATAAGGACAATATGATGCAGTACATCGCTCCCCAAGACCTCAAGGCCTTTGGACTGATTCCTGAAATCATTGGTCGTATGCCTATCCTCACCTACCTCAATCCGTTGGACAGAACCGCTCTGCGCAACATTCTCACTGAGCCCAAGAACTCCATCACTAAACAATACATCAAATTGTTTGATATGGACGGGGTGAAACTGAGCTTTGATGAAGAGGTATTAGAGTATGTGGTAGACAAGGCCATCGAGTTCAAACTCGGTGCACGTGGTCTGCGCTCCATCGTCGAGGCAATTATGATGGATGTGATGTTCGACTTGCCTTCCAGCAAGAAGAAAGCCTTTAATGTGACGCTGGATTACGCCAAAAGTCAACTGGAAAAAGCCAATATTTCACGTTTGCAGAACAGCTAATAGGCGTTTTTTTCGTAGTTTAGCCTGTTTTTTAGCATTTGCAATAAAAAATATTGCATTTGCATTTGATATTTTGCAAGTTGTTTATAATTTTGTTAAATGTGTCTTCTTGGCACACGACTAACAATTACCTAAAACAACCAAGGCTATGGCTGAAAAATACATTTTAACCGATGAGCTGAAGAAATATTTTGGTTTCGATACCTTCAAGGGTAACCAAGAAGCTATTATTCAGAATCTGCTGGATGGTAACGACACGTTCGTGCTGATGCCTACCGGTGGAGGCAAATCGTTGTGTTATCAGTTGCCCTCATTGTTAATGGAGGGCACAGCCATTGTGATCTCTCCGCTCATTGCCCTGAGGAAGAACCAGGTGGACGCCATGCGCAACTATAGCGAGGAAGATGGCATCGCCCACTTTATCAACTCATCGCTTAACCGTACCGCCATCGAGCAGGTAAAAGAAGATATACTGGGCGGAAAGACCAAGCTGCTGTATGTGGCTCCCGAGTCGTTGACCAAGGAGGAAAATGTAGATTTCCTCAAGCAGGTAAAGATATCCTTCTATGCCATCGATGAGGCGCATTGTATCTCTGAATGGGGACACGATTTCCGCCCTGAATACAGAAAGATACGCCCTATCGTCAATCAAGTGGGCAAGGCACCATTGATTGCTTTAACGGCTACCGCTACCCCAAAGGTACAACACGATATACAGAAGAATTTAGGCATGATGCATGCCAAAGTGTTCAAGTCATCGTTCAACCGTCCTAACCTATATTACGAAGTAAGGACCAAAACCGACGATGTAGACAAGGATATCATTAAGTACATCAAGGCCAATCCCGAAAAATCAGGTATTATTTATTGCCTCAGCCGTAAGAAAGTAGAGGAACTGTCTGAAATACTCGTTGCCAACGGTATTAAGGCTAAGCCTTATCATGCTGGTATGGATAGCGTTACACGCACCGAAACACAGGACGACTTCCTTATGGAGAAGATTGACGTCATTGTGGCGACCATTGCTTTCGGTATGGGCATCGACAAGCCTGATGTACGCTTTGTGATTCATTACGACATCCCTAAGAGCTTGGAAGGTTACTACCAGGAAACTGGGCGAGCAGGTCGTGATGGCGGCGAGGGACAATGCATCGCGTTTTATAGTGAGAAAGACCTCCAGAAACTCGAGAAATTTATGCAGGGCAAACCTGTAGCAGAGCAGGAAATCGGCAAGCAGCTCCTCGCGGAGACAGCAGCTTATGCCGAGTCGTCTATGTGTCGTCGCAAAACGCTACTGCATTATTTCGGTGAAGAGTACAAGGAGTCCAATTGTGGCAACTGCGACAATTGCTTAAATCCCAAGAAACAAGTGGAAGCTCAAGATTTATTGTGCACCGTCATTGATGCGGTGTACGCAGTGAAAGAGAATTTCAAACAAGATTATATAGTAGATGTCATTAAGGGCAATGAGACAAACGAGGTACTAGACCATCATCATGAAGACCTGGAGGTATTTGGTTCAGGTATGGGTGAAGAAGATAAGGTTTGGAACAACGTCATTCGTCAGGCATTGATAGATGGCTATCTTAGCAAGGACGTCGAGAACTATGGTCTTATTAAGGTTACCTCAGCAGGCAAGAAGTTCCTCAAGCATCCCAAATCGTTCAAGATTGTGGAAGAAGGGGATTACGAGGAGGCAGAGGAAGAAGCTCCAATGCATGGTGGCGCCTCGTTGGCACTCGATCCTACGCTATTCAGTATGCTGAAAGATTTGCGCAAGAAAGTGTCGAAGCAACTGAACTTACCGCCTTACGTTATCTTCCAAGACCCTTCGCTCGAGGCAATGGCCACCACCTACCCCGTCACCATCGAGGAGTTACAAAACATTCCAGGTGTGGGAGCTGGCAAGGCGAAACGTTATGGTGAAGAGTTCTGCAAACTCATCAAACGCCATTGCGAGGAAAACGAGATTGAACGTCCAGAAGACCTGCGCGTACGCACCGTAGCCAACAAGTCAAAGCTGAAGGTAAGCATCATTCAGGCCATCGACCGTCAAGTGGCTCTTGACGACATTGCCAACACAAAAGGCATGGAGTTCGATGAACTGCTGGACGAAGTAGAGGCCATCGTCTATTCAGGCACCAAACTCAACATCGACTATTTCCTTCGCGAAGTAGTGGATGAAGACCATATGCTCGACATCTACGAATATTTCAAGGAGTCAGTGACTGACGACTTAGATGCAGCATTCGACGAGTTAGGAGAAGACTATACAGAAGAGGAAATACGTTTGGTACGCATCAAGTTTATCAGTGAGATGGGCAACTAAACAGCAGTAGATGAACGTATAGTAGAGAATAAAAAATTAAGGTAGAATGAAAATAGGTTTTGATAATGAGAAGTATCTGAAGATACAATCAGAGCACATTCGTGAACGCATCGCTCAGTTCGACGGCAAACTCTACATGGAATTGGGTGGTAAATTATTCGACGACCATCACGCTTCTCGCATCCTGCCAGGTTTCCAGCCCGACAGTAAATTGCGCATGCTAGCACAATTGCGCGACAGCATCGAGATTGTTATTGTCATTAATGCAGCCGATATCGAGAAAAACAAAATACGTACCGACTTAGGCATCACTTACGACGAGGACGTGTTGCGCCTGCGCGACGAGTTTATGAAGCGCGACTTCATGGTGGGCTCGGTAGTCATCACCCACTACAACGGACAGATGGCAGCCGACCAGTTCCGCCACCGTTTGGAACGCATGGGCATCAAGACTTACATCCACTATCCTATCGAAGGCTACCCGCACAATGTACAGCTCATCGCCAGCGACGAGGGCTATGGCAAAAACGACTTCGTTGAGACCTCTCGTGAGTTGGTTATCGTCACCGCCCCAGGTCCTGGCAGCGGCAAGATGGCAGTCTGCCTCAGTCAGCTATACAACGAAAATCGTCGTGGTAAACGTGCCGGCTATGCCAAGTTCGAAACCTTCCCGGTATGGAATCTGCCATTAAAACACCCTATCAACATTGCATATGAAGCAGCTACTGCAGACCTCAACGATGTGAACATGATAGACCCATTCCACCTTGAAGCCTATGGTAAAATAGCCATCAATTACAATCGAGATATTGAGATCTATCCCGTGCTGAATGCTTTGTTTGAGGGTATTTATGGTGAGAATCCTTATAAGTCACCCACCGACATGGGTGTCAACATGATTGGTTTCTGCATCAGTGACGACGAAGTGTGCAGTCAGGCATCTCGTGATGAAATCATCCGTCGCTATTATACTGCTACCAATAAACTGGCTGATGGTGCCTGCAACGAGAGCGAGGTAAATAAAATCCTCATGCTGTTCAATCAGGCTAAGATTACCACTGCCGACCGTAAGACCACCGTGGCTGCCAATGAACGTAAGCAGCAGACAGGCCAACCTGCGTCGGCTATGGAATTGGAAGATGGTACCATCATCACTGCAAAGACGACTCAGTTGCTAGGTTGCAGTGCTGCGCTCATCCTCAACGTAATCAAGCACTTGGCAGGTATCAGTCACAATGTGAAACTCATCCCGCAAAGCCTCATCGAGCCTATTCAAAAGACTAAGATTGAATACCTTGGCGGCAACAACCCACGGCTGCATACTGACGAGGTACTAGTGGCCCTTAGCGTCCTTTCTCAGCACGATGACCAATGTCGCCGTGCCCTCGAGCAACTGCCCCACTTACGTGGCTGTCAGGTGCACACCACCATCATGCTGGGTGAAGTAGACCGTAAGATTTTCAAGAAGCTCGGCTGCGACCTCACCTGTGATCCTATCAAGAAGAAATAAAGATGAAGAAGATATTATTTGCCATAGCAATGCTGCTGACAGTAGTGACATGCAATAACAAATCGATAACGGCAGTTGAGATCATCATAGAAAATGGAGAAGTACCCTATGAGGTAGCCAAGAACTACTTCTTCAAAAACAATCTCGACATATTACCTGTTAGTCCGAAGATTACATCAGAGGACCTGTTCAACAAATTCTTCGGTATGGCTACAACCATGGGCAATGATGGCAAGCCAACGCAGATTGACTTTGCCAAGCAGTTCGCTGTGGCCATAGTGTTGCCAGTGACAGAATTTGCAACAGAGATTAATCCCGTCAAGGTAGAAGCCATAGGCGACTCACTCTTCTATACCTATCATGTAAAGACTGGCGAGAAGCAGTCGTTCAGCATCCAGCCCATTTCAATTATCGCTATCGACAAGAAATATGAGAACAAGGAAGTCGTGCTCGTCAATGAGCAGGAAACTACCTATTTCCCGGCCATCGACCGCTACTTGGCAGACACATTCGGCAAGCAATATGCTGAAGGGGAGCATTGTGTTCCCATGCACAACATCGTGGCAGTTGACGAGCGCAATGTAGCAGATATTCTTGTCTGGGGCGACTACTGGGTGTTCAACTACAATCAGGAAGGCGACACACTGAAATGCGTCTCTGGTGGCAGTCATCCTGGATTGATGCACCTGCAGCAAACTGACAAGGGCTTCGAGGTTACAGCATTCGACCAAGTGGAGGATGGTTCCAGTTTCTTGCCTACTGCCCATAAAATCTTTGGCGACAAATACGAAGCCTTCCAAGCCATCAACAGTGATGATAAGAAACGTGAGAAGCTGAGAGCCGATGTTTTGAGTGCCTATGTCAAGAAGCACAACCTCACAGCCATCATGTATCAGGACTACGGATGGCCCGCCAAGAAACTCGGGGAGTAAATGCTAACATATAAGGTCTTGGTAGAGACCTGAGCAAGTAGGCTCGAATCAAACTCCAATAGTATTTTTATGAATAAAGTGTTACTATGTGCTTCAGCTTTGACATGGGCTGTTATGGGAGCGTGTACTACCAACAGTAATGAAGCCATCGTAGATGTGAAGTCCTACGGATTTGTCGATCTGGAAGGTGCAAAGGTCTCAGCCATTATCGTAGAGTATAATCAGGAAATCAAAGGAAGCAGTGTGGATGCCAGTAAATACAGTATTACTGACTATGCCATCCTGCAAGAGAAACAACATGGTTTCAAAGAGACCATTGAGACTGACAAGG
>JAEEGL010788107.1_pt1 | contig 21188 bp, 17 predicted proteins | sample 9134231 | NCBI WGS metagenome assembly JAEEGL01 (sample SAMN16246548, study PRJNA631951) | gut metagenome | biome: gut microbiome; feature: rumen; material: fiber-attached | host: Bos | place: Iran: Karaj | collected 2018-10 | reverse complement strand
GACCGCAGCAAGCTCCTCCGACACCGGATACATCTCTTTTATAACCCTGGCTGTAGGCATTTCGCGTTTGTATTCAAGATTCATGATTTCTCTCCTCCTTCAAGTCACAGCAACTATCCTGTGCAGGTTCTGTGCATTTTATCGGGCTGTTGTAATTCTTCTGCCTTCTCTTAATGCTCAGCGCCATGTCCCTACCAGCTTAAGATCCGCGCAGATGACCGAGAGTTCGCGCATCATGTCGGAGCCGTTGGAGGTGTTGATGTTTCCCTCAAGCTCGATGTAGAAATAATAGTTCCAGGGCAGGTCTTTTAGCGGTCTGCTCCTTAAACAACGCATGTTGAAGCCGTGGGCGCCGATTATATTAAGCGTTGCCGCAAGCGCTCCGGCCTCGTTCTTTACGGTATAGACCAGGATGAATTTGTCGTTCTCGCCTTTTATTCCGGCCTGCGGTTTGTACAGTGTCCTTGAAAATGCCGCAAAACGCGTGGTGTTCACCTGTGCGTTCTGGATATCGCTGTCAAGGATCTTGAGACCAAACAGCTGCGCCGTCTCTTCAGAAGCGATGACCCCGACGGATGCATCGTTTTGCCCGGCGGCTTTTGCCGCAGCCGCAGAGGTATTTGCGGCTGTCTGCGTTTCAAGCCCGTTCCTGTGGATATACCCGCTGCACTGGGCAAGCGCCTGTGGATGGCTGATAACGGTCTTTATCCCCTCTTTTGTACTCCCCTGTATTCCCATCAGGTGATGTTTTATCGGCAGGTCAAAAACCCTGTTGATATGCAGGGATCCGCGGTAGATAAGGTCCATTACCTCGCCTACCTCGCCGGCAAGGCTGTTTTCTATCGGAAGCACCGCAATATCGCACTCTCCGCTCTCGACTGCGGAATAAGCTGCAAGAAAGTCAGCATGGGCAATGAGTTCTGCGGAAGGGAACATCCTTTTGGCCGCAATATACGCATAGGCGCCTTCAACACCTCCGTATGCGACCTTCATGCCTTTTTGGCGCATCCTGCGGTAATCCGCGGAGATATCAAAGGTCGCCTTCAAGAATCGCGCATAGCACGAACGGATATCGTTATCTTCAATGGTCTCGCACAGCTTGTTCATGCTCTCGTTTTCGAAAGCTTCGTTTCTTGAAGAAAGGCCGTTTTCGTTTGCTTTTCCGGCATCCTGTCCGCACAGCACGAGCCGCTGTTCAAACAGCTTTGCCATCTTTGCATCGATCTCTTCAATTTCTTTTGCGTTATTCCTTTTTTCCATACCGGTCTCCTTTTGCCGATCCGGAGTGACTGTTCTCCGGTTTTTGCAGGCGGGCCCGTGCATTTGCTCAAAAAAACAGGCCCCTCATAAGAGAAGCCTGCTGTGTTTTTCATTCGTTTGCCACAGTATGCGCCATTACAGTTCTCTTATGCTTCCGTTATCTTTTTCGCATGCAAAAAACCAGTACTCAAAAAATCGTACTGCAAATGCGAAACCATAATAATAACGTCCGCTGATGTTCTGCATAAAATGCTCCCATGACAATTGTTATGTTCATTTATAGCAACAAAGAGAGAGTTTGTCAAGTACTTTTTCGCATTAAAGTCCTAAAGTTTTTTTAATCCATATCTAAAAAACTCTGCGGTCCTTTAAGCCACGTTCATTCTTCCCTCGGCTCGTATTCCTTCTTTGTAACGATGCTCCTGTAGGACGGGCGGATGATCTTCTCGTCCGCAACGATCTCTTCTATGCGGTGCGCACTCCAGCCCACTATCCTTGCGATCGCAAAGAGCGGTGTGAACAGCTCACGCGGAATGCCCATGGAGTCGTAAACAAAACCGCTGTAGAAATCCACATTTGGACTGACGCCCTTGTATATCTTGCGTTCTCTTGCGATAACCTCGGGAGCGATCCTCTCAACAGCGCTGTAGAGCTGCATATCCTTATCCCTGCCCTTTGCTGCGGCAAGCTGCTCGACATATCCCTTAAACACCTTTTCCCTCGGGTCGGAAAGTGAATAAACGGCGTGTCCCATGCCGTAGATAAGGCCTTTACGGTCAAAAGCCTCTTTTCTCACGATCTTTGTAAGATAATCCTCTATTTCCTCATCATCCGCATAATCCTTAACATTTGCACGGATGTCATCCATCATCTCCATTACCATGAGGTTGGCGCCGCCGTGCCGTGCACCCTTAAGTGAACACATTGCGGCTGCGATGGCCGAATAGGTGTCTGTCCCGGCAGATGTCACAACACGCGTTGTGAATGTTGAATTGTTTCCGCCGCCGTGCTCCATATGCAACAGCAGCGCAAGATCGAGCACCTTTGCCTCGATCTCCGTAAATTTGGTGTCCGGACGCAGCATGCGCAGGAAATTCTCCGCAACCGACAGCTTGTGGTCGGGCCTGTGGATGAACATGCTCTCGTCGTTAACAAAATGGTTGTAGGCATGGTAACCGTAGATAGCAAGCATAGGGAACTGCGCTATAAGGCGCAGGCTCTGGCTTAAAACGTTTTCAACGGAAAGATCGTTCTGCTTCTTGTCGTAGGAAGCCAGTGTCAGGATACTCTTTGTCATCGAGCTCATGATATCCGTATCCGGTGCCTTCATTATGACATCCCTGGTGAAATTCTTGGGAAGCACCATGTTTTCGGCAATTATCGCTTTTATCTCTTTTAGTTCTTCTTTGTTCGGGAGCTTTGAAAAAAGCAGCAGGAATGTGCCTTCCTCGTATATGTCCCGGTGTTTCTTTGCTCCTTCTACCAGGTCACGGATGTCGTATCCCCGGTAAAGCAGTTCTCCGTCGCAGGGAATCTGCCGGCCGTCCTCCTCTTTGAAGGCCGTTATCTTCGAGATGTTCGTGATGCCTGTCAATACTCCCTGTCCGTTCAGGTCGCGCAGGCCGCGCTTTACGCCGAATTCCTTATAAAGTCCAGCGGGGATCACGCCGTTTTCAACACAAACTCCGGCCTGTTTTTCTGCATACAGATCGAGTTTTTTCATTGGTGGGTCCTCCTTTATTTATTTAATGCCGTAAGGGACTCAGGTTTTGATGACCGTCCTTATGGCATTTATCCTTTCCGCAAGTTCCGCAAACTCACCGGGACGAAGAGACTGGGCTCCGTCGCACAGCGCATGCATCGGATCGTTATGGACTTCGATGAGAAGGCCATCCGCACCGGCTGCGGTTGCCGCAAGTGCCATCGGAGACACAAGCCTTGCAATGCCCGTTGCGTGGCTCGGGTCGACGATGACCGGCAGATGCGAGAGCTCGTGCAGCATCGGAACAGCCGAAAGATCCAGCGTGTTGCGCGTATAATCACTGTAGGTACGGATGCCGCGTTCGCACAGGATAACGTTCTCGTTGCCGTTCGCCATGATATATTCCGCGCTCATGAGCAGCTCTTTAAGCGTATTTGCGAGACCGCGCTTCAAAAGGATCGGTTTCTTGAGCTTGCCAACCTCCTGGAGCAGATTGAAATTCTGCATGTTTCTCGCGCCGATCTGGATAACGTCAACATCTTCAAAGAGCGGTATATCCGTAATGCTCATAAGCTCCGTAACTATGGGCAGTCCGGTCTCCTGTTTTGCGATCTTGAGGAGAGCAAGGCCTTCGGCCTTTAAGCCCTGGAAATCATACGGTGAGGTACGGGGTTTGAAAGCGCCGCCGCGGAGCAGGTTTGCGCCCGCTGCCTTAACTTCCTTTGCTATCTCAACGATCTGTTTTTCGGATTCAACGGAGCAAGGGCCCGCCATTATCGCAAAATGCCCGCCGCCTATCTTCACATCCCCGACAGAAACGACCGTATCCTCCGGATGGAATTTACGGTTGCACATCTTAAAGGTCTCGGACACACGCTTTACGGAGTCCACTATCTCAAGACTCTCCACAAGCTCCATATCCACCTTGGAGGTATCTCCGATAAGGCCGAGCACAGTCCTTTCGCTTCCGACAGAGGTGTGCACTCCGAGGCCCATCTCCTCAAACCAGTCGATGAGCTGTTTCTGTTTGACGGCATCAACACCGGGCTTTAATGCTATGATCATTTTTTATTCCTTCCTTCGGGATCATTTCAAGAGATCAATGATCTTTTTTCTGTTCGTCCGTCTGTAAATGAAGTAACAGACAGCAAGGTATACAAGGAACAAGCCTGCATATGAGAGAAGTATGGGTGCAATGTTTCCATTGAACATATTCACCTTAATACCGTATGCTATCCCGGCAGCTTTGTTAATAAGAATTCCAAAAAGCAGTGTCAGGACCGCGGAAACAGCCGTAACAGCCGCTCCTATGACGAACAGCTTCCGGAGTTCGATCCCAAGTATACTGTAATCAGAATAACCCGACATCTTTACAAATGCAACAAGTTTATTGTCTTTTTCTATGATCCTGCATAAAAGTATAAGGGTAATAAATAAAACTATGACCATAATAAAGATCGCGACAAAACCTATGATATTTCTGATAACGAAAACATTGTAATCAATATCATTAAGGGCGCTGCTCACATAGGTATCATGCTCGACCTTGAATCCGTCCAGATATTTCAGTTCTTCGGCTTTCTTGGGGTAAACGGCAAACTCCGGGGCTGAGTCCAGTATCTCCTGCTTTATCCTTGCCATCGCCTCCTTATCCGCATAATATACAGGATACATTTCCTCTGAATCCACTTCTCCGGCTACGATCACCTGGGTACCCTGCAGATACAGCAGCTCGCTGCCTGTAATGTCCGCAATGAATTTATTGACATAAACACGCCCCGGATAAAGATGTCCAAGCAATGAATAAATCTCATCGAAATTCTCATTAATATCCGGTGATACATCACACTTTTCGATGGCCCGCACTTCGCCGGCAGTCTTGAATTGAATATCGCAAAAATACGGTATCGAATCATCATTAAGGAATCCATCAAGAGGATAATAAAAAAATGAGTAATCCTTGTCTTTTTTCAGGTTGAATTCCCTTTTGTCAGGGCGGTTTATAAGTTCTTTGTAATCAGTTGCTATTATCCCCGACACTTTAAATGTCCTGATCTCGCTCTGTATCCCTTTTTCAAGTATATCTTCTTCACTTGCATAGACATTTTCCATTTTTGATGTAAGGATATCTGCAATATAGTCCGTTATCAGCAGTTCCCCCGTCTCAGGACATCTTCCTTTTCTCAGAGTGACCTCATTTTCATTGTACAATGCTATACCTTTAAACAAGCAGTTAAGAGGCGAATCCGGATCGGAGTCGAGATATAATGCCTCCATATTTTTGAGTATCACGGTAACTGACGAGCCAAACTCCCGCTCCATTGCTTCAAGATCGGAATACTTCATTTCCGGCCTTCGATCGCCTACAGTTGATACATCCTTTCTGTAGTGAACTTCTCCGCCGGTATTATTCTTAAAGCAGGACAATTCGGTTTCATACTTGTTGTAAAAAGTCAGCCATACCGCGAGGTTCAGCGCTGTGACACAAATGACCGTCAAAAGCACTGCCACGATGATCCCCCATTTCATGCTGTACATGGAGAAATACGTGATACTCTTCCTTAATCCCGCAGGCAGCTTTCTTTGCGGCAGTTTTTCTACTTCCGTGACCGTATTGTAATCGATCTTCGGTTTTTCGCCGGTTCCGGGAACAGCCTTAATATGTACTGTATTCTTTCTGTCAAGGTTATCTTTTATAAACCCCGTGTCTATCTTCTCAAGACTGTAATCATCCTCCGGAACCAGAATGGTATCGTTTTCATAGATAATGCTGTCTCTGCTGTTTGTTTCAAAGGATTCGATGGTCCCTTTGTCCATATGGACTATCAGTCCGGCATATTTGCGGATCAGCGTGATGTTATGCGACACGAGGAGCACAAGCTTGTTCTCTGCGATAACACTGAGTTTTTCGAACACTGTCTTTTCCATCTGCTCATTCATACTGCTTGTCGGCTCATCAACAAGAAGAACAGCATATTGCTTTGCCAGTCCCCTGACAACAGCAGCACGCTGCTTCTGTCCTCCGCTCAGCTCGTCGGAAAGCGAAAACATCTTGTCTTCTATTCCGAATTCTTTACACGCCTCTTCAATACGGCCCGTATCTTCAGCAAAAAGTGCGATGTTCTCCCCAACGTCCAGGTAATCCACAAACTGATTCTCCTGGAAAACAAAAGATATAATATTTCTCCTGAGGTCAGGTATCATGCCTCTGTAATCCTTCCCGTCGAACAGTATCTCCCCTGTGTAATCAGTATCTATAGTACCGAGAAGGTTTAACAGAGTGGTCTTTCCACACCCGTTTTCCCCATATATAGCAACAAGCCCCCTTGATGGGAGCTTAATGCTCATATTGTCTATTGCTCTTACATCATTTCTGCTGCTATGATATATCTTGGTAACATTCTTAAGCTCTATCATGTTCTTTTACTTCCTAATCAGTTGTTTTCACTCCTCTTTTTCACGCGGTTCGTTGAGCCTTCGCTCTACTTCTTTCAGTTTTTCGCCTTCGAATGTGTAATGTATACCGTTTTTTTCGGCCATATAAAAATCTTCGTATAATCCCTGCATTTCCTTCATATCATCGAATCCCAAAGGGAAAAAGCCATGCGTATTGCCTGTCAATCCCATCGTGTATACCACATTGAAGGACTCAATATCCTCTCCTTTAGGATCGAAGGTTTTAGTATCTTTCAGATGGAAATAAAACTCCGCGCCATACAAATATACATCCAATGATTCCACAACTGTACTTTCAAATTCAAGCAACCTTACATACTTATAGAATTCCTCCATTGGCGGCTCGGGAATGCTCTCCTTCTTTGCGCATCCGGGCAGGCAAAGGCATATTAAGATACATATGATGATCGTTTTAATCATTTTTACACGTTTCATCCGGATAAGCCTCCTCACCTTTACTTTTCGTAATGCACTCCCCAGGCGCCTTTATTGTCGCCTGCGGCAGTAAAGCAGATAACATCCGTTCCGGCCTGGTCCTTCATCCGTACGAAAACACCGCTGTACACAGTATTGTCATAAGTAATGGTCATGTAGCAGGTGCCTTCCCCGCCGGTCCAGGTCCCTTCAGTCTTTTCACCGGTCACGGTCCCATCTTCTTTAAGCTCGATCAGCACCGGTTTTTCTATCGTTGAGCCGATGGCAAGCTTCTGTGTAACGAAGTAATATGTCCCTGTAAGCTTTGACTTTTCGATACCGTTTTTATCAAGTGTTTCACCGGAGGTGCAGTACGGCGCGAGCACCGGCCAGCCTTCTTTGTTAAAGAAATACTGCTGGACCCTGGGTTCGTGATATTCGGTCTTATTGTCGAAGCGCGTGTGAAAGCATAGATAATATTTTCCGTCCGTATCCTTAAAGGAGCTCTGTCCGCCGGTCGCCATATAAGCGGTCTTAATTCCCGGCAGCAGGTAGTTTCCGGACAGTTTTAATCCGTACTTCGTATGTGACGCCATTACCGGTCTTTCGCCGTTCATGTCAACATAAGGGCCTGTGACCTTTTCGGCACGGAAGACCCGCATCTGGTAGCCTCCTGTGCGTTCTAGGCCGCCGTATGATACAAAGAGATAATAATAGCCGTTTTCGGGGTTATATTCGATATACGGGCCTTCAATGGACGTATGCATGCCACCGAGGAGTCTTCTGCCAAAGTAGGCATCAACCTCGTTTTCCGCATCTGTCCCGGGATGGATGGGCAGGCCTGTCTGCTCGTCTATCTCAAGCAGGAAGATGCCGCCCGACCACGAGCCGTAGACCATCCACATCCTGCCGTCTTCATCGTAAAAAACGGTAGGATCTATGCAGTTTGGCCACTTCATGTTTTCGTAGGCTCCGCCGGATTTTAAGTAGGTCTTTTTTGCATACTCTTCGCTTACGACATCAAGAACATCGGTCTTGTCAATATCAAGCTTTGTAAAGCCCGAATACAGGATGTTCGCTTCCCACTTAAAGGGGCCTTCCGGGCTGTCCGAGGTCGCAAAACAAAGGCTTGATTTGATATACGTTGAGGAAGTGCACATATACATGCAGTATTTCCCCATTGCCCTGTTGTAGATAACATGCGGTGCCCATACGGCATACTGGTTGTTGCCCTTGTCGCCGGCATAGTCAAAGATGCCGATCGACTTGTCAAACAGGTTGACAAACATCCTGTTTGTGGAAGAATAACCGTTTCCGCAGTATTTCCAGGTCCTAAGGTCCGTACTCTTCGCGTTTGCCATATGCGAGCCGTAGATATAGTAAGTGCCGTTATCCACGAATATGGACGGGTCGTGCACGGAAACACCGGCTTTTATGTCCTTCTTTGCTATCCCGGCAAAAATATCGGGAGTGGGTGTGGGTGTTGAAGACGGTGTCTTTGTTGGCGTTGCATCCGGGTCCGCGGAGTCTGTCGGCGAAGCATCCTGTGTCGGTGTTTCGGGCGCAGAAGACGCCTGCATATCAGGTGTTGGTGTGTCCATTTTCCCTCCGTTTCCGCAGCCTGCGGATACAGCGCATGCAAAAGCAAGCAGCAGACCGCATATAACCTGTTTTGAAATCCTCTTTTTCATGTTCCTCCATGAAGAGCAGGCTGTCCTGCTGTTATTGTTTTTCCGTATCTGCGGCATTTTCAAGCGCTTCCTGCACTCTTCTCATCACTCCGTTTACCTCGATGTCAACATCCATGGGAATGACAAGACATTTCCTGCCGTCAATGATCTTTACCTCGATGATATCCGCATTCTCGGGCTTGACCTGTACCGTTACGGTATCGGTCTTAAGCTTCATGTTCTTCTCGATAAGGCCTCTCGCATCAAGGCTTCCGTCGCTTACGCAGGCGTTGAAGGCATCCTCGACTGCGTAAAGATGCTCGTCCTTTATGCCGCTTTCCCTGAAGACTTCCTTCATACCCCTGCAGTCGATAAGCACAGGCTCTTCGTCTTCTTTTTCTTCAACCATCTCCGCGAGCGCGCTGTTTATGTTCTTTACGACAGCAAAGGTCTCATATTCCGGAACCTCGTTCAGAACGCTGTCAACTATGGTATAGAGCGTCTTTTTCTGTTTGTCGAAGGGTTCTTTTGTACCGCATCCGAGAACTGCATCGATGAACTCTTCATGCATCTCGTCCGTGTCCTTCACATAATACAGGAGATTGTGTACATCCGCGCTCCTGTCTGTAAACGCAGGGAATACAAACCCGTTCATCGGCGTCTCCACAAGCCAGTCGCGGACACGGTTTGCAATGACATTTCTGTCTTCAAAATAGCTCAGCCCGGGCTCTGTAAGCTCAACCGGGCAGATTGAGCAAAGTATGTATTTATATACTTCTTCCGATTCGTCGAGGAGCTGTCCGTCCTCTGTCTTCTTCGGAACGTCATATGCGTCGTAAACCAGCAATATCAGGTAATTGCCGGGGTAATCGTAGCTGTCGATGACGCTTCTGTAAAAGGCTTCGAGCATCTGTTCGTTCTTAAGCTCGCTGTCGCGAAGCGCCGTAAGGCTCTTATATTTATTACCGTTAAGTTCCTCATCATTTGAGAAGCCAAGCTCGAGCATGTTCTTTCCGAGCGTGCCGGAAAGCGTCTTCTTCATGATCTCGAGGTACTTGAACATTTCCTCTTCCTCGAGATTTAAGAAAGAATCGTTGATATAGGTCTTGATCTCCCGCTCTTCGCCCGCAACATAGCAGCCTGCAAGGCGGGAAGCCGTCACTTTTGTTTTTTTGAAACGTTTTTTTAATTCCGAAATATCTACTTTGTTCATGTTTAACCTCCATGCTGCGAGTGCCGCGAGCAGCTAATGGTTGCATTTGTGCGAGGATTACGCAGCACAAATGCGGAATTTGAAAGTTTACTTTCAAATTTTCTCCGATGCCCGAAAAGGGCGCGGGCTCAAGCAGTTAAGCCGAGCTCGCGCGCCTCGGGTCACTTATTTATCTTCTTTTTTGGGGCTTTCACCCTCGGGTTTGTCAGCGTTTTTTGCTGAACCGCCCGGTGTTCCGGGCTTTTTCTTTAACAGGACGCCAACCAGAGCGCCGGTAACTCCGGCCAATGCCACAGCGGCGGCTGCAAGCGCTATGATAAGCGGCGTAGCGGATCTTGTACCTTTTCCCGCGGGCGGAGTTTTAGTAAGCTCAGTAGGCGGTTTGGTCGCAGCAGCTTCAGTTGGTGTTGCAGGCGGATCCGTGGGTGGCGTTGTCGGCTCCGGTGTAGGCTCCGGAGTAGGTGTTGCTTCTTTGGTAGGTTCCGGAGTAGGAGTCGCTTCTTTGGTAGGCTCCGGAGTAGGCGTTGCTTCTTTGGTAGGCTCCGGAGTAGGCGTTGCTTCTTTTGTGGGTTCCGGAGTAGGTGTTGCTTCCTTTGTAGGCTCAGGCGTAGGTGTTGCAGTCTCTGCCTTTGTAGGCTCCGGTGTAGGTGTGTTTGTAGGTGTCGGCGTAGGCGTATTCGTCGCCGTCGGTGTGGGTGTCGGCGTGTTCGTCGGCTTTGTTGTAGGTGTGGGTGTCGGCGTACTTGTCGGCTTCTTTGTAGGTGTCGGCGTAGGCGTATTCGTTGCTGTGGGCGTAGGCGTAGGATCTGCAACCGTAACTGTAAAAGCTGCGGATTTCAGCGAGCCGTAGTAAGCATAATATTTCCCGGAGTCGGTAAACTTCGTGATAATTTTATTATTCTCGTCTGTGACCACAACTCTTCCGGTCAGCGGAACGTTATACCTGACACTGCCGTCCCTGATCGAAACCCTGAAATACATAGGTGTATCGGCCACCGATACCCCGTATGCAACATGAAGAGCATCGTTTCTGAGGTTTCCCAGGAAACTGTAATACGTCTTTGGCGGAACATATCTGGCCTGAGGAAGATTGGTGGTCGATTCTACCGTTATAACAGGACTGTAGAGACAAAAATACGCACCGTTACTCTTTGTACCCTCAACGCGGCACATGTAATAGCGCTTTTCAGCCTTTGAAGTCCCTGGTACAACGTAATTCTTTTTATCACAGCCAACCGCCGTTTTACCGTTAAACCTGTCAGCTATCGGTTGGTTGTTGTCGATCCCTGCAGGAAGTTGGTACCATTCGTACTTTGTATTGTAGGAGTTAAGCAGCTCCTCATTAAAGATCGGCACCGTAAGTGTCATAGGCAGATCTATACCCGTTGACCAATATGACTTCCAGATACACGAATCAGTGTATTCTTTCGGCGGTGTTGAAAGCATCATCGTCTCCGGCAGATTTTCCACAAGGATGATCGACGACTCCGACTGCGTCATGGAAAGACTCTTTATATCCCTGATAATGCAGAATATCTCCATTCCATGCGCAGAGTTTTTGATTTTATGAAGACGGATCGTATCTCCGCGTTCGGAATATGTGATCGAATCGCAGATATCTTTAATATTCACGAGGGGATTGCCAAGATCTCTTCCATCGATGAACCAGTCATATCTAAGCTCCGAATTCTGACCTTCTGTCCCATATGCCAGAACTCTGAACTCGGCATCAAAGGTATTACCCCAAAGCACGTTCACGCTCTGACTGCTTATAACAGGGATCCTGTCATCGGCCGAGACTTGTATTACAGCAGGAGTCAGGGTCAAAATACAGAAAACCAGCAACAATAAAGTAATATATTTTTTCATATCATTCTCCCGTTTTCAAGGGAAACACCCGTAAGGTGTTTCCCTTGCCCTGTCAGTTATCAGTCTTTGTTTTCGTCACCGGATGCTTTCTTCTCTCCGGGCGTCTGGCCGCCTTTTTTCTCCTTCATGAAGATCATCGTTGAGAGAACACCGATAGCACCTGCAAAGAGAGCGATCACTATTACAAGTGTTACAACAAGCGGTACGCTTAAGTTATTCCTGTCATTCTGGTTCGGAAGAGGCGTGGGTGTATCTTTCGGAACCGATGTGGCTGTAGGAGCCAATGTTGGCGTAGGCGTATTCTCCGGCTTCGGAGTGGGTGTATCCGTGGGAGCCGTTGTAGGTGTTGCTTCTTTTGTGGGCTCCGGAGTAGACGTTGCTTCCTGCGTGGGCTCAGGCGTAGGAGTTGCTTCCTGCGTAGGTTCCGGTGTAGGAGTTGCGGCCTCTGCCTTTGTAGGCTCCGGAGAAGGCGTATTTGTGGGTGCCTTCGTAGGAGTGGGTGTATTCGTCGGCTTTGTGGTAGGCGTAGGCGTATTGGTTGCCGTAGGTGTAGGCGAGTTTGTCGCAGTAGGTGTGGGTGTAGGTGAACTTGTTGCGGTAGGAGTCGGCGAAGCAGCCTTTTCAACCACCTTCACATTTAAGTTCTCCTTATACTCACCCCAGATTACTTCGAGCGTGATGTCACCAACTTCGTCAAGCTTGGTAACCGGCGTATTTTTTGCTGCATCTCTGTAGAAGAAGCGTGACGGCATATTGGAATAGCCGTATAACCCATCATAGATGAAAAATCTTGTTTTAAAATCAAGATCGTTTACGCTCGTTCCCTGTTCAACAACAAGCGGATCTGACGCAGGCTGTAAAGAGAGACCGCATACAAAAGGCTGAGGGGGGGTATATTGGGTATATCCTTCACCCGTTCCGCTGTTCCAGTCAACGCGGATGATCGGTCCGTAAATCTCTGTTGTTTGCCCGCTCTGGTTCTCATACATCATTTTACATACATAGTAGTCCGTACCGGGAGTCATACGTACAGGGATCCAGGCTTCCTCGCTTGTCTGCATACCTTCCATGTCGTAGAGGACATTACCCTGCGTACTTAAAAGGCTGTCCCACATAGTGTGATCGTTGCTTCCGCTGGGAACCGAATACCAAAGATACGTAACAGTCGCGGGATTAATACCTGCAGCGTCAAAACATCCCAAGGGATAGTCAGCGTTCTCCGCTGTTCCGGAGAACATATGAATCTGCTTGTGGCCGTCAGCCCAGTCGCTGACTTCCGCTTTAACATTAAACGAGTATTTGTAGTTAAAAACCCCGGGGCTCAGGGCAAAATAGTTTCTGGTTTGTCCAAACGAATCCTGAGTGATACCTATCGATGTTCTCTCACTCTGAACCATGGAACCCTGTGCATCGTCGTGTGCAATACAGAACAATTCATAACCATCGATATCCGGATCGATGTTATTAAAAGTAATCGTACTGTATTGATCGTTAGTGGAGATGGAGATCGACGCTCCACCCGGGATATTATATTTCTGCTGTTCCCATGTCGGATCCTGAAGGTCAAAGGTATTCCCGTGGCCTTCGAGGAACCAGTCGTACTTTAACCCGGCAGATGTTCCGTCAGGCCTAACGGCCTGTAGTAAATAAACTGCCTGTCCGCCTGCGGTCCAGTTGATACGTGCCGGCATCTGCGCCTTAAAGTACGGCGTCGGATTATCAGCCTTTACTGTCTTCGCAGGCATCATGGGCATCAGTGACAGAACAAGCACAAATGCCATGAACAACCCCATAAATCTTGATCTTTTCATTCCTGTTTTTCTCCCTCCTCACAGCGATCACAGTTCGCTGTCATCTTTTTCTTTTTTGCTTATCTCCTCATAGTTCTGATAGCCATTCTTTTTCTTCATGTAAGCAATTGTCCCGAGCACACCGATGCCGGCTGCAAGAACAGCAATTACAACTATCAGCGTAACCACCAGCGGAATACTTAAGTCTGTGCCGCCATCTTTTCCTCCGGGCATCGGTGTCGGAGTGTCTCTCGGCACGGAAGTCGGCGTAGGCGCAAGCGTAGGCGTCGGTGTGTTTCCGGGCTTACTTGTAGGTGTAGGCTCCGGTGTAGGTGTATTAGTCGCAGTCGGCTCCGGTGTAGGGGTATCCACAGGCGCCCCGGTAGGTTCTTCCGTAGGTGCCGGTGTGGGTGTATTTGTAGGATTTCCCGCCTGTTCGGTGGGTTTTGGTGTAGGCGTGTTTGTTGCCGCAAGTGTAGGTGTAGCCGTTGCCGCGGGTGTTGGCGTGGCTGTGTTCGTAGGTGTGGGCGTTGCCGTGTTCGTGGGTGTCGGTGTTGCCGTATTCGTGGGTGTCGGTGTGGCTGTTGCAGTAGGTGTCGGCGTCGCAGTCTTTTCCACAACATTCACCGTCAGCTCTGTTCTTAAACCGCCCCAGTAAATATTATATTTGCGTTCTCCGAGCCCGTCGATAACAGTGGTTGGAGAACTGCCTTCCTCCCAGAAACGAAATCTTGAAGGCGGGTTGATATATTCAAGTGTTTCAACATTGATAGTGGCAAATCTGAACTTTACCGGCAGGTCCGCAACATTCGTGCCTGTCTCTACTTCAACGTAATCACGGTCGATAAAGAGTCCCTGCAGATACGGTTCCGGGGCGGTATACTGCCTGTATCCTTCGCCGATACCTTCATACCAGTCCACACGGATAACCGGTCCGTAGATACTGTGTTCGGCCCCTCCGTCGTTGAAGGTCACCATGCACAGGTAATACTCTGTTCCTGCTTCCGCAAGTTCGCTTATCTTCAGACATTCCGTATCGGCACCGACACCTTCTTCGGTGATCGCATGAATAGTCTGAAGCCTTAAAGTCTGAATGTTATTATTCTCTCCGTCAGGCACACGGTACCATTGGAAGCTGAACGCAGACCAGTCCAGTCCCGAGCCGTAGCTGATGTCCTCCGGCGCCCCTTCAAAGCAATGAAGCTCACGGACAGATGTGTCCATCTCCTGTGTTATCTGGAACTTCTTTTCATAATTCCACTTGTTCGGGCTCGACGCAAAATAATTCTTGGCATAAGATTCGGCTCCGCCGGCCGTAACCCCGATAAGAGTCCTTTCACTCTGGACATGGGTATGGTTCAGGTCGTCGTGGGCGATGCAGAACACCTCGGCGCCGTCAAGCTCCTGCCTGATATTTTTGAATATAATACGGCTGTAAGCAACCGCATCGGTAGTTTCGATATCAATATCCTCTCCTCCGGGAATTGCGGTCTTATCTGTTTCCCATGCCGGGCTCTGAATGTCATACACCTTTCCGTTGTACTGCAGGAACCAGTCAAATTTGAAACCGGACCGCTCTCCGTTATGGTCTTCCGCAGCCACAGTATAAGAGGCCTCTGTGCCGGCCTTCCAATTTATCTGCGAAGGCATCTGTCCGCGAAAATACAGTTTCGGATCCTCTGCGCGTACCTGTCTGACAGGAGCGCAGGGCAGGAGTGCCATAACAAGCACCGCAGCCATAAACACTCCGAACAGCCGTGATCTCTTTTTCATCTTTTTATCCCCCATCTCAGCTTTCCAAATACCCCATCATAAGCTTCTGCGCCGAAGCTGATGCTTTTGCGAGGCTTGCCATGTAATCCTTCCCCGAATCCTCGTCACCGTTGTCGGACACCGCACGCACAACGCAGTACTTCACGTTGTTGATGTAGCAGACATGCCCTATCGCGGCGCCTTCCATCTCGCACACTATTGCATCAAATGCATCGGCGATGGCTTTCTTTTTCTCACTGCTGTTGACAAAGCAGTCTCCTGAAGCGATAACACCGCGAAGAGCCTTTATTCCCTGCTCTTTGGCCACAGCCTCGAGCCTGTCGGCTATTTCGCTGTCTCCCGGGATATTTATTATATTAATCCCGGATATAAGGCCCGGCGGATCGCCCACAGCCGTAGTGTCCATATCGTGCTGGACGCAGCTGTCCGCAATGGCGATATCCCCGATATCAAGTTTCCCTATAAGGGAGCCGCCGACACCGATATTGATTATCTCGTCAGGATTAAATTCAAGTATCATGGTCTGTGCACATACTGCGGCAAAAACCTTGCCGATGCCGCATTGCGCTGCCACGATGTCATTCTCCCCGAGCCTTCCGTAAACATATGTGATACCGCTGAATACCGCGGTCTTTTGATCTTTTATCCTGGTCTTTAAGTCATCTATCTCGGACTTCATGGCCGCGATGACTCCTATTACCTTTCTTTCCCCGTTAAAATACATTACTCTTCCCTCCGTCAAAATATAGAACCGCCGCTGCCGGGAAAACCGTGGTTGCCGTCCTTCCGATGCTCCGGCAGCACCCTTGCAGCATGCTTTATTGCGGATAGACAAACCTTCCGAACTCTTCTATCTCGTCCTTGTAATCATCTATATAGAACTTCGCCATGTTCAGGTTCTGCTCGGAATAATTACCGCATTCTTCGGGCTTTGCTCCGGGTATCTCACCTTCAAAGTCAAGGATGAAATCGCACATGTCAAGCACAAGCTGTTTGATATCTTTGCTTTCAAGATCGCCGAACATCACAAGGTAAAACCCTGTCCTGCAGCCCATCGGCCCGAAATATACGATATCGTCTTTTCTCGCACTGTTGCGAAGATACGTCGCGCCAAGGTGCTCTATCGTATGAATGGCCGGTGTATCCATCACAGGCTCACGGTTAGGCGCGGTAAACCTTAAGTCAAACGTAGTGACTGTCACGCCGTTCTTTGAATCCTTCCTCGATACGTAAAGACCGGGAAACAGCTTTGTGTGATCCACGGTAAAACTTGCTATTTTCTCCATGTTCCGTCCTTTCAGCGGAGCCCTATCCTCTTTGCGATCCTGTTGGCTGCAAAGAAAACATGCTCCTCATCTATAGTCTTCAATACCTTTTTGTCCATTAACAGCTTGCCGTCCACGATAACCGTGTCAACATCCGAGCCGGACGCCGAGTACGCAAGGGCCGAGATCGGATTGGTGGCAGGCATGAAATGCTCGTTGTTGATGTCGATCACCACAAGATCCGCCTTTGTACCGACCTTTATCTCGCCGATAACGCCTTCAAGGCCAAGGGCCTTAGCAGCATTCCTTGTCGAGAAATTGAACACATCCTCTGCGGTTATAACGCCCGCATTCTTTTCAACGCCTTTGTAGATAAGGGCTGCCATGTTCATTTCATGGAGCATGCTTATGGAATTGTTCGCGGCTGCGCTGTCAGTGCCGAGGCAGACATTTACTCCCGCCGCAAGCAGCTTTGACACAGGCGCAAACCCGTTCCCGAGCTTCATGTTGCTCGACGGATTTATGGCTACGCTCACGCCGCGCTCGGCAAGTATCCTGATATCGCTGTCTGTAAGATAAACGCAGTAAACTGCAAGAGTCTTCGGTGTAAGGAGGCCGAGTTTGTCGGCATAAGCGACCGGCGTACAGCCGTGTTCCGCCATGCAGTCGTCAAATTCCTTCCTGCTCTCGGAAAGATTTATCTTGATGCCGACGCCAAGCCTTTCCGCCTCATCGCGTACATACTGCAGATATCCTTCTCCGCATGCATAGATCGAATGGGGCGCCAGCATGAACTTCATCCTTTCTGTCGTCTTCCACTCTTCTATCTCCGATTTTGCTTCCGCAAGCATCCTTGTGCCGTCAGGGTCCGTGTTGTCCTTACCTGTAAGGCTTCTCGAAACAACGGCGCGGATGCCGGAAACATTGATGGCGCGCACGGTCTCGTCGGGAAAGATATGTGTATCGCCAAAACAGGTAGTACCCGACTTTATCATCTCAACTATCGACAGCATTGAACCCCAGTATGCATCCTCCGGCTCAAGCTTTTCTTCAAGCGGAAGGATATGCTTGAAAAACCAGTCGTCAAAAGCCAGATCGTCGGCCCCGTTGCGGAATACCGACATATATGTGTGGATATTGCTGTTGATAAGGCCGGGGATCAGCATCTTGTCTTTGCCGTTTACCGTATCCGTAAGGGTAAAGCCTGCCGGTTTCTCGTCAATACCGGCTATCCTGTTGCCGTGGATGTAGATATCGTGCGGTGCCGTGTTGTCACCGGCGCACATGATCTTCTTGATAAGGATTCCCATAGTTTACCTCCCGTCAGCCATCAATTATAAAAACACGTGTAAAAGATCCTGTATCACTTTACGACCGCAGTCCCAAGGACAAGCTCCAGCGCTTTGTTCTGCAGCAGGAGCTGCCGAATGGTCTTAAGATCGTAGTCCTTCATGACATCTTCGCGGCTTTCGTAGCCGTAATCGTACATAAGGTCGTCGATATAGGCATCGACATCCTCCTCCGACGCGTTAAAGCCTTCTTTAAGCGCGACCGCGAGAAGGACTTTTTCGCCCTTTACCTGGAACCTTGCCGAATCCGGCAACGCCCTGTTAAACTGCTCAAGGCTCATCCCGAGGGCCTGCCGCACATATTCTTCAAGGCTCAGTCCGTGCTGCTTTGCGGAATCTTCGTAGTTTTTGCGAAGCTCCGTCTCAAAGGCGGCTATCTCTCTTTCGAGACTCGAATCGAACACCGAATCCTCAATTATTGCGGCTATTACGTCATTCTGGAACTGCTGCTCCGTTTTGTTCGAAGACATGATAAGGAGCTGTTCCCTGATATATTCGTATAAAGGTTCATAGCCGGAAAAGTCGGTATTTTCCGAAATATACTCATCCGTAAGCTCCGGAAGGACTTTGATCCCCTTCACCCTGATCTTAAAGTCGGCATCTTTCCCTGCTGCGGCATCAACAATGCCGTCCTCGGGGTATTTCAGGGTGAATTCCAGGACATCGCCAACCCGGGAGCCTGTTATCTTCTCGTCAAAAGCCTTCCCGGACTCTTCCCCGAGGGCTTCCGAACCTATCATCATAACGATATCCTTCTCTTCGGCAAGAAGCTCACTCTGTCCGGCAAGCCTTATCTCAACATCCATGGTCACGAAATCATAAAGCCTTACCGTTGTACGGTCCGTACTTTCGGCGCCGTCAGCAAGGCCGCCGTATATTGCCACAAGGATCTGTTCTTCCGTTACGGGGAACTCCTTTTTTTCCACCTCGATCCCCTTATATTTCCCAAGGGTCACGCCCGGCTCCTCAATCTCTCCCATACCGTAATCCGAGGCATAATCCGTATCCAGGAACATGGACTCAAGGGAAAACAGCATATCATCATCTATCCTGTAAAGGCCGTCTTCACCTTTGGTGACCGTGACCATGACATTCTGCGTGGGCTTGTAGGTAAGCTTCTTTAACGCATTGGTGAAACACTGTCTGTAGATGCGCATTACTTCCGTGTTGTATGCAAGGGCATCCGACGAGAGCTTTTGAAGCTCATCCGCCTTTTCTTCAAGCACAGCGTAATAATCATCCAGGGTATGCTTAAATACCTCGGCCTGCTCGTAGGATACGGAAACGATATAGTTGCCGCCCTCCGTGGCTGTGGCTGCGCCTACGGAATATCTTACCCTGCTGAAGATCTCCTTCATGACCTCGCGCCATTCGAGCTCTTCCTTTTCATCAAGGCGTACAAGATTGCCGCTGCCGTCAAATACGGTAACAAGGCTCTCGATCTCAATGTCGATGCCCTCTTTGTAAAGCTTGGCAGCTTCTTCTTCGGTCCCGACCCCTATCTCAACAAAGAGCCTGCTGTCGTTCTTGTAGGAATTGTCAAGTATTGCCTTGACATATTGTCTTATATAGGCTTCCCCGGAGTTGCCGGCACTCTTCGAAAACATCCTTCCACACCCGGCAAACAGGCATGCAAGCATGATCAAAGCCAGTATAAAAACTTTTTTCCGATCCGGCATATTTATGACCCTCATTAGCTTAAAAGACAATACCACTTCATAACATTATATTGCAAGCAGACAGTAAATGTCAAGAATTGCGGTTTTTTCTTTTTTGCTCTGCCGCGGTATTCCTCTCCCAGAAAACGCCGTCGGAAAACCCCTGTACAGACGGATCTTCATCCGCCATTTCAAGGCGTTTTTCGGCCCAGACGCAGTACTGCGGATTCTGCTCTATACCTATGTACTTTCTGTTAAGCTTTTTTGCCGTAACCGAAGTAGTACCGGCACCTAAAAACGGATCGAGAACAACATCCCCCTCATTTGAGCTGGCAAGTATGAGTTTTGCTATAAGCTTCTCCGGCTTTTGCGTGGGATGCGCCGTGTTTTCGGGCATGGACCAGTACGGTACGGAGATATCGTCCCAGAAGTTTGAGGGACAGGTGTCACGGTATCTGCCGTTTCCGCTCTCCTCCCAGTCCTTGGGCTTTCCGTTCTCTTTGTAAGGTGCCATAACGCGCCTTCGTATCTTCACAGCATCAAGGTTGAAGGTATATTTGTCCGAGACCGTGGCAAACCAGATGTCCTCCATCCCGTTTTTCCAGTTCCTGAGCGCCCCGCGGCCCTTTTCACGCTGCCAGGTTATGCGGTTCCGTATATGCAGATATTCCCCAAGCACTTCCGCGATAACGGCGCTCGACTCCCAGTCGCAGCAGACATAGACCGAAGCGGTATCTTTCAAAAGCGGGAGCGTTGCCGCAAGCCACTCTCGTGTATATTCCCTGTAAAGACCGGGAGAGATCTTCTTAAACCTGTTTCCCGTAAAGTCCTTGTTTATATTGTACGGAGGGTCGGCTATCAGAAGGTCCACCGATCTCTTTTTCAGCAGCGGCAGGACCTTCAGATTATCGCCTATTATGGTCTTGTTCACAGCCCTTAAGATGCCGGTATCTTCGGTATCTCTTAAGTCCCTGCACCGTTTCAGGTATTTCTGCCCTTCTTCAAGTGTCATATCGATGGTCTTGTTGCGCTCTGCTTTCATGGCCGTTTCCCTCTGATCTTCATAGCTCGTTTTTATTTCATTTTCATACATTTTGCTGTTTTTTTCAAGGAAATAATTACAGGTCGGGAACAATGAATAGGTTTCCTGCTAAAAAAATCCCCCCGGACGGAAACATCCGGGGGGATATAAAAATCCTGTTGATTATTATATCATCAGTGTGTGATGATCTGCTCGCTCTCTTTATCGAAGATGTGGATCTTTGAAAGGTCGAAAGCAACCTTGATCTCATCGCCGGGACGAGCTGTCGTACGGGGATTAACTCGTGCGGTAACATCGAACTGGTCGATCTGTACATACAGGAATACTTCTGCACCGAGGAGCTCGTATACACGAACTGTTGCATCAAGTGTGCTCTCGGGAGAATTGCTGATGAACATCTGCTCATCCTTAACATCCTCGGGACGGATACCAAGAACAACTGTCTTGCCTTCATAACCGCCTTCGATGAGTTTCTTTGCACGTGCTTCGGGAAGCTTGATGCAGTGTGAACCGAACATGAGCATTACATCATTGCCTTCTTTTACAACCTGGCAGTCGATGAAGTTCATCTGAGGCGAACCCATGAAACCTGCAACGAAGAGGTTGTTAGGCAGATCGTAAAGATGCTGGGGAGTATCAACCTGCTGGATGACACCGTCCTTCATAACTACGATACGGGTACCGAGTGTCATAGCCTCGGTCTGGTCATGTGTAACGTAGATGATGG
>JAEEGL016640335.1_pt1 | contig 21191 bp, 19 predicted proteins | sample 9134231 | NCBI WGS metagenome assembly JAEEGL01 (sample SAMN16246548, study PRJNA631951) | gut metagenome | biome: gut microbiome; feature: rumen; material: fiber-attached | host: Bos | place: Iran: Karaj | collected 2018-10 | reverse complement strand
GATTGGACCCAGAAGTGGCGGAGAGAATTATTGGACTATTGAAAGAACATGGTGCAAAAGCGGTGCTTTGCAATGGCTATGGGCTTGCGGAAGTGCTGGGGCTTGTTTCTACTTCGGTTGGCCAAAGTTACCATCCGGGGACTGTTGGAAAAATCCCAGCCGGTGTGCATGTGATGATCAAAGATCCAGAAACGGGCGAAGAACTTGGCTTTAATAAAACTGGTGAGCTCTTTGTAAATGGCAAGCACATGCTAACGGAATATTACAATCGTCCTGAAACTAATGCTGAAAAATTTATAAAAGTAGGCGGGAGGCGATTCCTTGCTACGGGTGATGTCGCGTCTGTTAGTCCAACTGGCTTTGTAACTTTAGTTGGTCGTTCCCATTTCTTTATTAATAATATCCCGGCCAAAGTTTATTATGAATTTGTACGGGCGGCAATTATTAGATCTGAACTAGTTGAGACTTGCTGTGTAGTAAAGGGCCCAGATATCAAGTATGAGACTGCGGCGTATGCGTATATTGTGTTAAAGGATGGTGTGCCAAAAAATAATGATACGCGTCGTGCCATTGCTAAAACGGCGGCGGAGATTTTCCAGATTGGGCATACTAGGGTTGAGCTTAAAACCTATGAACTTCCGCGTAAAATCATCTTTATGGATGAGTTACCAAAAACGAAAGCCGATAAGGTCGACTTTCGTAAGTTAGAAAAAATGGCAAGGGAAGATTAACTTTTCTTGCAAACTACATCGTTTGCGTGAACCCAACCCTCAACTGTGCCACCATCTAGGTATTCCCCGTCGGTGCGTGCTGCACGGAAGACGCCACCATTTTTAATATAGGAAGCGAATGGATCAGTAATCATATATTCTTGGTCGGTTGGACCGAAATCATTTTCGTGAACATATTTTACGATTTCTTTTAGCATAGATGGAGAAAGAATGTATTTACTGACAGACGCAAGACCAGTGACTTGCTCTGGTTTTGGTTTTTCAGTGATTTTTACAATCTTTTCGTCTTCGATAGTGAGGGCGCCACCATTTAGGAGCGCTTCTTCTGGATGATCGATAGCAATAAGAGCGGATTCGTCTTCGCCTTTGATGGAGTCAAGAAGAGACTCAGCCGCAGATTTGCCATCAGGGTTCCAAATAAAGTCATCGCCCATGAATACAAAGACTGGCTCATTGATACCATATTCTTCTACGACCATTGCTACAGGCACGGCGGTGCCGTATTTAGACGAAGGATCTTGTGCAACGTAATGGATTTGGACGTCGTCTGGAAGAGTTTTAGCTTTTTCGAGCTTGTCTTCTTTACCACGTTCTTTTAGGTAGAGATTAAGAGCTAGGTTGTCACGGTAGAATGCGCGTACTTGGCATGGTTCTACGTTTGATACTACCATGTAGATGTCTTTGATGCCGGCCTTGATTAGCTCTTGTACGGAATAATCCACGAGTGGCCTGTTCCCTACAGGAAGCATTGATTTTTCGATAATTTTAGTAATCGGGAGACGGCGGGTTCCCCAACCGGCTACCGGTATAATAGCTTTCGTAATCATAATACCCAGATTATAACATATTTTACTGGCAGAAACCTTAAAATATGTTATGATAAGCATAAGAATAATAGAAAGGTAAAAATGAATCCAAAAGATAATATGGAAGCACAGCCTATTGCTCTAGTTGAGCCTGCGGCACCTGTTGTTCCAACAAATACTCCAAAAAAGAAATCTAATGTTATGTTGATTTTGGTAATCTTATTTGCATTGCTTGCTGCTGGTGGAATTGGTTTTGGTGTGTGGGCAATGATGGACGGGAACTCTCGTGTGGAGGAGGCAAAGAAGCAGTGTAATTCTTATGAAACTAAGTGTAATGTGCCGGATGATAACAAGAGTGATAATAATAGCGACGATAATAACAGTAGCAATAACAATGATAATGGCGGGAGCGCAAATACGGATAACTCAGATTCCGCTAAATACCTTTATGTCAATGATTGGGGAGTGAAAATTAAAATACCAGATTCACTGATGGTACTTTCTTATAAATATCGTCTAGATGATATTATGTACAATACACATTTGGAATTGGCTGGTGCGGATAAAAATGGCCAGGATGCTCCGGATTTTGCAGATATCGACAAGTGTTCTCTTGGAATTGTGACTAGAATTTCCAAAGATAAAGTTAACAGCGATAATCTTCCAGCAAGTGGATCTTTCGGCACACTTATTATGAGTAAGGGTAATTATAATTTTTATTATAATGGCCCTCAGGCTGTCTGTACGGAGGTTGAGAGTCAAACTCAACGAGAGGTAAATACAGTACAAATCATAAAAGACATGCTCACTAATTCAAATAACTACGTTGATCTCTAAAATATAGAGACAAAATTGGTAAATTAGCACTCTTGCATTGTGAGTGCTAATTTGCTACAATAGGGGTATGCAGGAAGAATTTAGTGAAATAATGAACCGATTGTCTGAGAACGCTAAATTTGCGCTTCAAAAATCAGACTACTTTGCAAAACGATACAACAATGGTTATATGAGTACCGAGCATCTCTTACTTGGTATTCTTAGTATGGACATGTCTACTGGTGCCAAGATGCTTCGCGAAGCGGGTGTAACTGTAGACGATGTAGAAAAAGCTTTAAATAAAGTGGCAGTAGAAGTGCCAGGCTCGGACATGGCAATGATGTCACTTTCTGAGTCTGTGATTCTCACTCTTCGCATGGCGCAAAATTATACGCGTGAGCAAGGGCTTAATGTGATTGGCACAGAGCATGTGCTTCATTCTCTACTTTCCCAGCCAAATTCTAGAGCTTCTTTAATTCTCTCTGGACTTAATGTCGATATAGAAAAGATTATTGTTGAGATTGAAGATTTGGTGGATGAGCAAACCAAAGACGAAAAACTTAAGGCCGAGAAGGCTAAGTATGTAAAAAATTCTGGGCTCAAGTTTTTGAAACGTTACGGCAAAGATCTTACCGAAGAAGCTAAGGCCGGCAAACTTGATACTGTGATTGGTCGCGAAAGCGAAATCGAGCGTGTAGTAACCGTGCTTTCCCGCCGCACTAAATCTAACCCAATTCTCATTGGTGAGGCTGGTGTAGGTAAAACTGCAATTGTGGAAGGACTTGCAACTAGGATTGTAAAAAACGAAGTGCCAGGCAACTTGATTGGCAAACATATTTATCAAGTAGACCTTAGCTCCGTAGTAGCAGGTACTAAGTTCCGTGGTGAATTTGAGGAACGCATCAAAGGTATTATTGATGAAGCTACTGGCGATGATTCTATTCTTCTATTTATTGATGAGATTCACCTGCTTTGCGGTGCTGGGTCTTCTGAAGGTTCAATGGACGCCGCAAATATTTTGAAGCCAGCCCTTGCACGTAATTCTATTAACTTAATTGGTGCAACTACTCTCGATGAATATCGTAAAACTATTGAAAAAGACAAAGCGCTTTCACGCCGCTTCCAAACCGTAATGGTAGAAGAACCTTCTGCAGCAGTGACGCTGAGGATTTTGAAGGGAATTAAGAAGCATTACGAAACTCATCATGGCGTAGTGATCCCGGACGAAGCACTTGAAACTGCAATTACGATGAGCCAACGCTACATTAATGATAGGTTTATGCCGGATAAGGTGATTGATATTATTGACGAGGCTTCGGCGATTTGCAAAGTGGCTGCGGATAAAAATGGTGGTGGCAAGTACAAAAAGATGAAGATCGAAAAATCTAATCTTGAGCAAAAGATTTCTGATGCGGCTGATAAAGAAGATTATGAAAAGGCTGCAGAATACAAGACTGAGCTTGCTAAGCTTGAACAGGAAATTAAGAAACTCGAAAAATCTGGTGTAAAGGAAACTGAGAATCCGAAGCTCACTGAAGAGAACTTGGCTACGGCAGTTTCACTTAAAACTGGTATTCCAGTATCAAAGGTACATGGCTCAGAAATGAAGATGCTGATGGGTCTTGAAGACCAGCTGAAGGAATCTGTGATTGGACAGGATGAAGCAGTAAAGGCTGTAGCAAAGGCAATTAGGCGCGGCCGCAGTGGCATTGCAGACTCTAGGCGTCCAATTGGCTCTTTCCTGTTTATGGGCCCAACTGGCGTTGGTAAAACTGAGCTTGCTCGTGTGATTGCGCGTGAAGTATTTGGCGGTGAAAATGCACTAGTAAAAATCGATATGTCTGAGTTTGGCGAAAAACACAATGTCTCTAGACTCGTGGGCGCACCGGCTGGCTACATCGGCTATGACGATGGCGGCAAGCTTACTGAAGCCGTGCGCAGAAAACCATATTCCGTAATTCTCTTTGATGAAATTGAAAAGGCTCATCCGGATGTATTTAATCTGCTTCTTCAAATTCTTGAAGATGGTGTACTTACGGACGGCCAAGGCAACAAGATTAAATTTAATAACACGATCGTGATTTTGACGAGCAACCTTGGCTCGGCCGATATGTTCCGCGAATCAGAACTTGGCTTTACGGCAAAAACTGCTAAAGACAAAAAGGCTCTCGAGCAAGAATATGAAGAGAATAAAGAATATGCAATGAAGGCGCTAAGAAAAGTGATGCGCCCAGAGCTAATTAACCGTCTTGATAATATCTTAGTGTTCCATGCTCTTACCCGCAAAAACGTGGAGAGAATCTTTGACAACCTTATTAATGACCTTAGAAAGCGTCTCGCCACAAAGGGAATTGGCCTCAAGATTGATGATAAGGCTAAAAACTATTTGATTGAAAAAGGCTACGATCCAAAGAATGGGGCAAGGCCGCTTCGCCGCAAGATTGAAGATGAAGTAGAGTCGCTTCTTTCTGAAGAAATCATTTCTGAGAATTTGAAGAAGGGAGACATCCCAGTTTTGAAACTTGAAAAAGGTAAACTAAAACTAGTAAAGGAGTAATATGAAAGACTATTTAGTACCTACTGTAGTAGAAGAAACAAACAAAGGTGAGCGTGCATACGATATCTATTCGCGCCTCTTAAATGACCGCATTGTGTTCCTCGGTGAGGATGTAAATTCGCATACGGCAAACCTCGTGGTGGCACAGCTATTATATCTTGCACATGAAGACCCAAAGAAACCAATTAAACTTTACATTAATTCCCCAGGCGGCTCTGTTTATGATGGTCTCGCAATTATCGATACCATGAATTATATTGAGCCAGACGTTGAGACGATTGGCATTGGACTTCAGGCTTCGATGGGTGCAATGCTTCTCTCTTCTGGTGCAAAAGGCAAAAGATATTGTCTTCCAAATGCTCGCATCATGATTCACCAACCATCTTCTGGCACTGAAGGTAAAATTACCGACCAGGAAATCATGCTTCGTGAGGGCGTATTCTTGAAGAAACGCCTCGCTGAGATTTTTGCCAAGAATACAGGAAAAACTCTTGCACAGGTAGAGAAGGATATGGACCGTGATAACTGGATGAGCGCTGAAGAAGCCAAAAAATACGGGATCATTGACGAAATCATCAAATAGTTTTACTTGTGGAAAACTTCCTAAAAAATAGGAAGTTTTTTGTTGCATTTAACGTAAGCATATTGTATAATAAAGTCACAATTAGGTCAAAAAAACAAAAAAGGTAAAACAAAAATGCTCCACACTCATATTGTTTTATTAAAGAGGATACATGTATCCGCTTTGATTTCCTCCAGTTTGTTACTGGTGCTTTCAACTTTGGCTTTCTTTCCGGTAGCTTCTAGCTCTTCGGACACTTTGGCAGCTCCTGCCCCAAGTGAAACTACTCTTTCTATGACCGCAGAAAACATTAACCTTGATCTTAGTGTGGACAATCCAAATGGTACCTTTAATGCTAGTGACCCAGCTTCTCTTACCGTTGCAACAAATAACTACACTGGTTATACGCTTAGCATTCTAGCTAGCACTTCTGGTTCTGATGCATCTAAACTTGTAAATGGAGCGCACGAGTTTAGTTCTATTTCGACTACTTCTTCCGCAAATGATTTTAATAATGGCAATTGGGGTCTACTTCCAAGCAAAGTGAACTCTGCTGCAAATTCTAGCTATATTCCAGCACCAACTACTGAAGGCACCACGCTTGATGCTACTAATTCTGCAAATGCTGATGCTAATTCTTACACACTTGCTCTTGGTGCAAAGGCAGACTATACACTTCCTGCCGGACGCTATTCTAATACTTTTGTAGTTGTGGCTGTGGCAAATCCAGTAGGATATTCTATAACTTATGACGACAATACCACGGACGAAGTAGGCAATATGCCAGCAAACCAAGCTGGTGATCTTGAAGATACTGACATCATTATTTCTTCAAATGTTCCAACTAGAACTGGTTATACATTTAACAATTGGTGTGATGACACAGTGACTGCCACGAACGGTATTGATTCTTGTGCCGGTAATATTTATGAGCCAGGCGATACATTTGCTACTAGCATGCAAACAACGAATAATTTGACACTTACTGCAATGTGGAATCGTACTTATACAATTGTATTTGAAGCTAATGATGGTACTGGTACGATGCCGGATCAAAGAATTATTGGTAGCACTGCTACTCTAGATGCGAACCTATTTACTAGGGTTGAATATGACTTTGATGGTTGGGATACGGAACCAGATGGTACCGGTACAAGCTATATTGATGAAGATACTTTTACTGTTCCAGCTTCTGGAACATCTACTACGCTTTATGCGCAGTGGAAAGAAATTACTTTTGATGAAGCATACGATAGAGCAAATAAAACCAAAGATACTACCTCTGATAAGTATTTATTGAGCGATATGTCTACATCAATTTGTTCTACAGTTACTACTGGTCAGACTGGGAAACTAGTAGATATCCGTGATGGAGTTGTATATAGTGTGGGCAAATTGGCTGATGGACGATGTTGGTTGTTAGATAATCTTAAGCTAGATCTTACTGCTACTGGTGCTAGCACAAGAATCACTTCTGCTAATACTAATGCTGATACTACTTCTCTAAATGCACTATTTGGCACTACTGTTCGTAATGCTACTACTAACCCAGATGGCAATTTAGCTACAGCCGGTGTAGCAATTTGGCCATCTTCTACTAGCAGTTATTCTGAGCCGTTAATAAATACTTCCAAAAGAGATATAATAATAATGGATCCAATAGTCACAGCTGATGGATATAAGGCAGGCATATATTATAATTACTGTGCCGCTTCTGCTGGTAGTTATTGTTACGGTGATGGCACTAGTGCTGGTAGTTCAGCAGTGGACAAACCGAATACAGCTATTGATGCAGAATATGATATTTGCCCGGCGGGGTGGAGAATGCCAACTGGGTATAACTATGATGCTACAGACAGGCCAGATGGTGCCGAATACCAAAAGCTATTAAACAAGTATCCAGACATTACGGGTGGAGATAATCAGTACACTAGAGTCAGAAAAGCTCTCCTCCTTCCTCTCGCGGGGAACGTGACTGATGGTACGGTGTTTAATAGTGAGTATACAGCAGTTGTATGGTCTTCGACCTTCAGTTTCACTAATAGCGTATACTATTTGGGTGCAGCCGACTCTGCTGTCGGTGGGCAGAGTAGTACTACTCGTGATCATGGTTCCTCAGTTCGCTGTATTGCTAAGTAAAATGCAGCACTCCAGGCGCTTTACGGGGCGACAAGATTGTGTTATAATCCATCCATGGCAAGAAAATTTGTAATGAAACCTGTTGCAAAACAAAATCGCAACAATAATCACAAACACAGCGACAAGAGAAAACACCCTCGTCTAAAGAATGGTCGCTAAAATAAGACCCTAGCTCAAGGGTCTTATTTTTTTGGTGCGGTGATATTGGCGCCGCGGCCGTATTCTGGCAAGATGATTTTATGCTGTTTTCCGTGATGGTCATATAAAGGAATGTTTAACTCTGATGCGAGTGTATTAACAACAGCGGCGCCGATGCGAAGCCCAGTGAATGAACCAGGACCGCTCATAAAAGTAATCTCAGAAATGTCTTTCCAGTCTACACTATTTTCTTGTAATTTTTCGTGGATAAATGCCAAAAGTTTCTCGGCGAGTTCGCGACCGGAATCCCATTCGTAAGTTTTATCGTCTAGCTTTAGAATCGTGGTTGGGGTGGAAGTATCTAAATAGAGTTTCATAATACTACCTCGCGAGTGCCGTCGTCGTTATATTTAATCTCTAGTTTGATGTGGTTTTTTGGAAGAAGGTTTGAAACAGAATCGGCCCATTCAACAATTACGATAGAATTTTCATCGTTTAAATTCTCTTCCAAGTCCTCTGCCATGAGACCAGGGTCTGGCAAGCGATAAAAATCATAATGGACCAAGGTTTTGCCACCAGGAATAGCGTAAGTCTTAGAGATAGTGAAACTAGGGCTAGTAACAGGCTCTTTAATGCCAAGTCCTTCGGCGAGACCACGGACAAAAGTGGTTTTGCCGGCGCCTACATCGCCGATCAGTTCAATCACGTGAGTATCAGAAAGCTGGCTAGCGAAGCTTTTTCCGAATTCCAACATTTCTTGCTCTGAGGCGATATTCATTGTATAATTATATCATGAATATCTATATTTCTGGTATATCTGGCACTGGCATGGGGCCACTAGCCCTCATGGCAAAAGCCGCTGGTTTTAATGTTTGTGGGTCGGACCTAAATGAAGGTGCGATTTATGATGAGCTAAAAAAGGCTGGAATTGAAGTAGAGATCGGTGAACAAAACGGGGAATTTCTAAAGAAACACCTAGATGGACTTGATTGGTTTGTATATACTTCGGCACTTTCTAGCGATCATCCAGAACTTGTCGCAGCGCGTGATGCTGGCATTAAGTGCACAAAGCGTGATGATTTTACGGCATTTCTAGTAGAAAAACTTGGACTCAAAATGGTGGCTGTGGCTGGTACGCATGGCAAAACTACTACTACTGCGATGATTGTTTGGGCAGCATTAAAAATGAATCTTCCGGTTTCTTATATTGTGGGGACTACACTTGGATTTGCGCCGAGTGGTTCTTACAAAAAAGGTGATAGATACTTTATTTATGAAGCAGACGAATATGACCGTAATTTCTTGAAATACTATCCATGGCTAGCTGTGGAACCGTTTGTAAGCTACGATCACCCAGATATTTATCCTACAAAAGAGGATTATTTGAAGGCTTTTGAGCAGTTTGAAAACCAAAGCGAGATGCTAATCAAAAAGACGGATGATGGTGTAAAATGGCGCAACACTGGAAGTGCGATGTATGAGGTGGACGATTTTAAGATTGCTGGTGAGGCTCGTCGTGAAGATGCAAGACTCGCTGCGATGGCGGTGCTTGAAATGGTGTTTAACGATGCCAAGGAAAGAGGAGAAATACTTAGATTTGATACGAGTTCTATAGTTAAGGCACTAAATGAATTCCCAGGCGTGGGTCGTAGGTTTGAAAAACTTGAAGATGGAATTTATACAGATTATGCACACCATCCAGAAGAAATTGCTGCGACGATGGATGTGGCTCGTGATGAAGCTGAACTCAAAGGGAAAAAAGGCGTGGTAGTAGTGTATCAACCACACCAAAACACTCGTCAGCACGAAGTGATTGGTGGCTACTTCGATGCCTTTGTAGGGGCAGAGAAAATCTTTTGGCTCCCTACGTATCTAACTCGTGAGAATCCGGATCTACCAGTGCTAACGCCATATGATTTTATTGAAGAACTTACAAATGGTGACGTGGCAGAGCCTGCCGAAATGAACGACGAACTATTTAACGCTATCTGTAAATATCGTGATGATGGGTACTTGGTGGTACTAATGACCGCCGGCCCAGCAGACCCTTGGCTCCGAGAAAAACTAGGTGAAAAATAGTACTATTTTATCGTGTTTATGGTAAAATTGTACTAATGATGGTTGTTATTAAAAAAAGAACCTTCGCTCTGATTTTTACGGTAGTTTTTGTTGTTTCTTTATCTCTTTTAGTCTTCTTGATTGTACCGAAAAAATCCTATGCAGAAGAGATGGCTGATCAGACGAGCTGTGATCCTGGCATGGACGTCCCTGCATCTTACGGTTGGTCTACTACAACAGAGGGATGGTCTTCGGTATCTAGCGGGGCAAAAATAGGCGAAGGTGGCACTTTCCAGAAGAGTGGAGTATATGCAAAACCTGGTGACACTGCTATTATCCAGCACTGTTATTTTCCAGGTGCCCAAAAGGTTGCGGGCCAAAATGTGTCTCCTAAAAAAAACGAGGCTGGACATATCCATACCGAAACGATTAGTGATGCTTCTTCTACGGTGATTGGTATTACAAATACTACCCTTAAGGTTTTAACTAATAATGAGATAGGAGATCACTGGAAAACTTGGACAGCTGGACAAAACGGATTCCCGGATGATCATCATCCAGAGATGCATTATAGTGATAAAAAAGAATTTGATAATGGCCCTTATAATTATATCCAAAACTTTGCCCGTGTTTGGAGATATGACGGTTATTATGGTGGCTTTAATATTTTTAATGAAACGTTTGGCACTGGTGAAGATCAAGTTCGTAGCATCCCGAACGGAGGGAACCATTATGAGGTTGGGCGTAATGGTGCATTTAAAAATGTAGGTAGATACACTGAGACCAGCGTATTAGTTGCGCCAAATTATGCGAAGGTGGAAGAGAAAACTTGTGATTCTTGGAATTGTGAGTACAAAGAGGCAGCCGATCCAGCTACTACGCCTAGTTGTCAGCACCAAACTGGATCCTATCACACATGTAAAAACCCTAATAATACAATTACTGGATGTGATTTGATGCCAGTTCAATCTGAAGCAGGGTGTAGCTGTAGGCATGGAAGTTGGGTAGAAGAACCAATTATTACTTATGACAAAGACTGCTTTGTCAAAAAAATAGCCACTTGTAACCATGGGAATGAAAAATTCTATGATTTAACAGTTGACACGGTGAATACAGCAGATTCACCGACATCGAGTACCGCTGAAGTAATTGTCCCATACAACTATGAAATAAAAGGTTCGATTGAACTTGCTGATGGGCCGGTGTATGCGGGCGAAAAAGCTACCTTAAAGAAATCAAATGTAACGATTAACTCTAAATATAATAGTCTAACGAAGGGTACTTATGCGACAGACGCTCCATTGATTAAGGTTAAAATATCGACATATGTAACTGATTCTCCTACAAATGAAAATACTCCATACGGTATTTATAATGAGGGACCAGAACAGACAATTAAGAATGATGGGTCTACGTTACTTTATGTACCGCAATCCGAATGGACCTTTGCTAGCCAAGGAGTGAATGTGTACGATAACCAAGCTGGAAGGTATTTCTGTGTAAAGATTAAGTATTATCCTTCTAATAGTGGGGAGCCATCAAACTATAGTGATGTCAATGGTAATGGGCAGTGGGGCATTTCTGCTCCAAGTTGTAGAATTATTGCGAAGCGTCCTTCTCTACAGGTGTGGGGCGGAAATCTTTTCTCAAATGGTAATATCGAAACGAGCACGGCGGTAAAGAATAATGGTGATGGGCTCGGCTACGTTATAAGCGGTCCAAACGCAGAAAAGAAAGAAAAAATCTATGGTTCGTGGGGCGAGCTTGGGGTGACGGTACTAAAGAATAATACCGGGTTTGCTTCGGGCAACTCGATTTATTCTGCTGATTGGCAGAACCATCCTAATGGGGGTCTGATAGTTGATGCAAATAGTTCCGACCAGGCATTTTGTAAAAAGGAATCAATTCTTTCGTTTGCGAACTTTTTGAAGACTGCTATGTGTAGCAATGGTAGTTGGCAAAAAACTGGTAATTTTGGGACTGGCAAAAGAAATGTCGACAAAGGTGCAGTTGTAAAAGAATTTATCGATGATAATACTAAAACTGGTTGTAATGGTTGGGCGAATATTACTGGCGACCATTATAATACTGGCAATTCGAATCCAAACAACGTTTCGGTTATCAATCGCGTTACGGTAAACGATACCGTAGTAAAGAGTTTGTACTGTAATGGAGTAATCGAATTTAGAGGTTCTAATGTAGGGTTTGGTAGTACGGCCGGTAAGGATTCTATCGTGCGCGAAAAAGGAACAACTTGGATCGTGAGAAGTGATGAGGATATCACTATCACTGGCAATATTACTTATGACCAAACGAAGGGCTACAAAACCTTTAATAGTATGCAAAAGTTGATTATCTATTCGAAGAAAAATATCAATATTAAATGTGATGTTACTTGGATTGATGCAGTTCTAATATCTGAAAAGAAAGTAAGAACTTGTAGCAACGCTACATCTGGAGATGACAATGATGCAAGGAGAAATCCTCAACTTAGAATTAATGGTGCAATTATTACGGATGTATTAGAACCAGGAAGAAGTTATGGTTCTGGCGGTGGCGTGTATCCAGCGGACCCTGCTGAGATTATTAATTATGATTCAACACTTCTTTTGTGGGGCCGCGCGCAAGCTGACGTTTCTGAAAGCGACAAGACTTATACTACTTATACCCGTGAGCTCGCTCCTCGCTATTAGTATGCTATAATGGGGGTTATGAAGAGTAAAACCCAATTTGTGTGTCAACAATGTGGCGCTTCTTATGCCAAGTGGATGGGGCAGTGCACTAATTGTAACTCATGGAATTCTTTGGTGGAGCAAGTAGTAGAAACGGCTACGGATAAGAAGTCTGCTTTAGAAAAAGGTAAACTTTCTGGTAAGAAACTTGATTTTGTAAAAATTAAAACTATTGTGCCGTCTGATGCAAAAGCAAGACTCGCGACTGAATTTAAAGATTTAAATACGGTGCTTGGTGGCGGGATTTTGATGGGTTCCGTGATGCTGCTTGCGGGCCAGCCAGGCATTGGTAAATCTACGCTTCTGATGCAAATTTGCGCAGAAGTAGCGAAGGGCCACGATGTATTATATATTTCGGGTGAGGAAAGTGCTGGGCAGGTAAAGCTCCGTGCGGAAAGACTTGGGGCTAGCAGTGATAGACTAAATTTTGCGGCGTCTACTTCTGGCAATGATATTGCAAAAACAATTGAATCTGGCGAGTTTGATCTTGTGATTGTAGATTCTATCCAAACGCTCGCGATGGATGAGATTTCTTCTGCACCTGGCACTGTGTCGCAAGTAACGAACTGTGGTAATTTGATTATTCGTGCAGCAAAAGCAACTGATACCGCTGTAGTGATTGTGGGGCACGTTACAAAAGAAGGAACTTTGGCTGGGCCAAAGGTACTCGAACATCTGGTAGACGTGGTCCTAAATTTTGAAGGCGATAGGTATGGTGGGTTTAAGACTGTGCGTGCGGTGAAAAACCGTTTTGGCTCTACTAATGAAGTTGCGATTTTTGAAATGAACGAAAAAGGCCTTGCTGAAGTACAGAACCCATCGGCGGCATTGCTTGCAGAACGTACAAATACTGATGGTTCGATTATTCTTGCAACGCTCGAAGGGAACCGTCCGATTTTGGTGGAGATACAAGCACTTGTAACGCCAACGAATTTTGGTTATCCAAAACGTACAGCAAGTGGTTTTGATATTAATCGTTTGAATCTTCTTATCGCCGTGATTGAACGCCGCACAAAGTTGAAACTGTCCGATAAAGACATTTTTGTAAATGTGGTTGGTGGGATGAAGCTTAATGATTCTGCGGCGGACCTTGCAGTGTGCATGGCAATTGCTTCGGCTGTGGCGGGCAGAAAACTTGGTGAAGAATATGTGGTGTTTGGAGAGGTTGGGCTTGGCGGAGAAATTCGCTCGGCCTTCCGCGCAGACCAAAGAATTGCGGAAGCAAAGAAACTCGGCTTTTTGCATGCTATTGCACCGGCAACAACCAAAGACAAATTTGTTGTGCCGGTAAAAGACCTCCGTGATACTCTTATTAAATATGTAAAATAAATAGCCAAACGAAAAGATCCGGAGCTACGACGAGGACGAGCGCGCCAGCCCCGTAACGACGGGCGCTGGCGACGCGCTTTGAGTTTGGCTTTTTATTTTACTTCTTTAATGCGAGTTTAATGCGCTCTTCTACTGGCAAGGATTTGTCTACGTTTTCGAGAGCGAGAGTGGCTTCTTTTAATGGGAAGCCGAGAGCGATGAGTGCATCCAACGCTTCGTCTTGTTTGTCCGCTGCGGTGGCGAATTTGGTTTCGGTGGCGCCATAGTGGGATGGAATGCCAACTTTGTTGCGGAGATCTACAATTACGCGTTCGGCGGATTTTTTACCAACGCCAGAAGCTTTAGCAATAAATGCGGCATCTGCGTTTGCGATAGCATTGCGTACCTCTTCGGCTTCGGCTAGAGACAGAATGGCAATGCCGGCCTTTGGACCAACGCCTTGCACGGAGATTAAGAGTTCAAAAAGTTTTTTGGCGGTGAGGGAAGAAAAGCCATAAAGTTCCTCGGCGTTTTCGCGGATGGAATGATAAGTAAAAAATTTGCGAGTTTCATTAAGATTTACTGATTCAAAATCTGGAGTTGGAATTGTAATCTCGTAACCAACACCATGGACATCAACAATGACGGCGTTTCCAAACTTCTCAACAATAGTACCTTCGATATGTGCAATCATACGTTGATTATAGCACGAAATAATAGATTAGAGTTTGTAAAGACTTGGCCTTAGCGGCCCGGAGCGCAAACTCTAATCTATTATTTCGTGATTACCATTAATGAATGTGTGATTGCAGCAGCTAATGCATCTGCAGCATCATCCGGACGTGGTTTCTTTTCGAGATTTAAATGGAGACGTACCATCTCTTGCATTTGTGGTTTTTTGGCGCTGCCGTATCCAGTGAGGGTCTTTTTGATCTCGTTTGGTGTGTATTCGTAGATTGGTATTTCGCGCTTCGCTGCGGTGAGAAGTACCAAGCCGCGAGCTTCTGCTACGGCGATGCCGGTAGTAATGTTTTTTGAAAAGAAGAGTTTTTCGATAGATACTACGTCGGGTTTCGTGGTGTCGAAAACTTCTTGGAGCGAATCATATAGTTCTTTTAATCTGCCTGGTAGTGGAGCGTTCATTGTGGTAGTAATTACACCAAAATCGAGAGCTCTCGCTATTTTGCGAGAGCTCGTTTCGATTAGGCCGAAGCCTGTGATACCAATACCAGGATCGATACCAAGAATTTTCATACTACTTTAGAAATTCGTTAAGTAGATCTTCGTAGGTAGAAGTGTTGCCTTTGAGATATTCTTCAGCAGCAGATTCGCCATACTTAGTACCAAGAACTGATACGAATTCGTTCCAAGTGCTGCGTACTTTGTTTGAATCACCTTCAAACTTTAGAGGCACGACTTCTGCGATCTTTGGAATGTTGTCTTCGATCCAGCTAGAGAGTTCACTACGCTTTGAAGTGTAAGTTGAGTATAGTGAAGAGTAACCAGTGGTTGCATCATCATAAGCCTTGCGTGCTTTTACTACCTCGAGAGCTTTTTCCTTCCATTGCTCACCAAAGGTTTTGAGCTTTTCTACGCCAGTGTTGATGGCATATTCAGCAGCGGAGTTAACATCGCTTTCCTTGGTGGATGAGTAGTAGCTCATACCGATACCGTTGTAGTAGAACTTGTGCCAGTTGTCATAAATGTCGAGAGTCTTGGCAGTGTCTGCATTGACGCTACCAGTAGCTTTCTTGAATTCGTCATTGAATTTATCAAAAGCTGCTTTTACTTCGCCATCATGAGCAACACCAGAAGTACCGCCGAGTTTGTTTACTAGGTCGATAGTTTCTTGTGATACGGCAGACTTACAGTCTGATACGTAGCTGCTATAGCTAGAAGTACCAGAGTACTTGTATTCCACATCTTCTACAACGTCTTCGCAGTCGTCGTAATCATAGTAGAAATCTCTGATTTTGTCGTCTAGCTGTTGTGCGATTTTGTATGATTCTTTGTAATCTACTTGGTTAAGAACAATCACTAGTACTACTGCTACGATGATACCAACTAGGGTGACACCGCCAACACATGACCAGATGATAATATTTTTCTTTTTCTTTGGATCCATTGGCTTCTTTGCTTTAGGAGCTTCTGCCTTTGGAGCCTCTTCTTTGGCTTCGGCTGGTTTTGCAGCTTCCACCGTTTCTGCAGGTTTCTTTTCCTCGCTCATAGAAAATCCTTTTTAGGTTAGTATTATAAGATTATAGTATAATTTTTTTCTCTATAATAAAAGGGTTGAAATTCAGTGAAAAGTGTGGTAAAATAACGGGTAATTGTCTAATAATAAAGGTAAAATATGAGTTTTTCTATTCTAAAGCAAATTGGTGACGCACAAAAGAAGAAAGCTGTTGTTGATGTGCGTTCTGGTGATACCGTAAAAGTCACTCAAAAAATTAAGGAAGGCGACAAGTTCCGCTTCCAGGTATTTGAAGGTGTAGTAATCCGTGTAGATCGCAAAGAATCTCACACTGCTCGCATCGTAGTACGCAAAGTAACTTCTGGTGTTGGTGTAGAGAAGAGCTATCTCATCCATTCTCCATTAGTAGAGAAGATTGAGATCACTAAGCGTTCTAAGGTTCGCCGCAACAATCTCGGCTACCTCCGTGCTCGCTCTGGTAAGTCTGCTCGTCTTTCTGCAAAAGACTTTGACCGTGCAGCCGTAAATGATGTAAAGGTTGCTGAAGAGCCTGTAGAAGAAGTTGCTCCAGTAGAAGAAGTAAAAGAAGTTGAAATTGTTGAAACTCCAGCTGAAGAAAAAGCTGAGTAATTATAGATTTTAGAAGAACCTGGCGACCCCAGGTTCTTTTTTGTTATAATGAGGGCATGGCAATTCTTGGAATAGATGAAGTTGGGAGAGGGCCACTGGCTGGACCACTGGTCGTTGGCGCGGTAGTTTTACCAGAGCCAATTCGTCCGGAATGGGTGGATGAACTTAGAGATTCCAAGAAGCTTTCTGCGAAAAAGAGGGAGAGGCTTTCTGATTTGATTTTGGCAGAAGCCTATGCGGGGCTTGGTTGGGTGAGTGCTTCGGAACTAGACTCGGTGGGTGTTTCTGAGGCCCTCCGGCTTGCAACTAGACGAGCCGTGAAGTCTGTGCAAGCGCTTCATGCGAATTTTTCACAGATAGTAATTGATGGAAAAGTAAATTTTCTTGCTGACACAGCACTAGAAAAATATGTTTCTACGGCCGTAAAAGCAGATGACCTTATAAAAGAAGTATCGGCCGCATCGATTGTGGCAAAAGTGGCGCGTGATAAATATATGTATGGAATTGCGGAAGTATACCCTGGATACGGATTCGAGAAAAATGTAGGATACGGCACTGCTTTGCACATGAAAGCCTTAAATGAACTTGGTGCTTGTCCGGAGCACAGACGCTCATATGAGCCAATATCCACAATGACCGGGTTTGTCAAAGATAAAAGTGTTGTAAAAAATACAACAGAAGTAGGGAAACGAGCCGAAGAAGCAGTATGTAAAAAACTAGAAGAAGACGGCCACTATGTTTTAATGAGAAATTTCAAAACAAAGTTTTGTGAGATTGATATTGTGTCGGTGGCGGGCGATCACATTTATTTCACCGAAGTGAAGTACAGAAAAAACAATGCGGCTGGTGGAGGACTGGCGGCGATTACGCGTGAAAAACAAAAACAAATGAAATTTGCAGCGGAAGTATTTATGAAGTGCCGTCCAAAATATGCTAAGCTTAGTCCGGTCCTCGCGGCGGCTTCCGTATCTGGTGATTTTCAAGTGAATGACTGGTTTATGATTATTTAGACGTTGAATTTGAATTCTACAACATCGCCATCTTGCATAATGTAAGTTTTGCCCTCGGTGCGGAGTTTGCCAGCGGCCTTTACGGCTTGCTCGGAGCCGAGTTCTTTGAGGTCTTTAAAGTTACAAATAGATGCGGCGATAAAGCCACGTTCAAAATCAGTATGAATGGTGCCAGCGGCTTGTGGGGCAGTGGCTCCTTTTTTGATGGTCCAAGCGCGACATTCTTTTTTGCCGGCGGTAAGGAAAGATTGAAGACCAAGTGTGTCGTAGGCAGCTTTGATTAGTTCGCCGAGCGCGTCGTCTTTTACGCCATAACTTTCGAGAAACTCTTTGCGTTCTTGGCGGTCCATGCCAGACATTTCTTCTTCAAGTTTGGCATTTACGAAAATGGCGGAAGCCGGAGCGACGAGAGCTTTTAGTTTGGCCTGGAGGTCGCTGTCGGTGAGACCCTGTTCGTCTACGTTAAACATGTAGATAACTGGCTTGTCGGTAAGATATGGAATGTTTTCGTCGGCAGGATCTTTTTTTCTTTTGGCTTCGACTTTTGCACGTGTTTCTTCGTCTGCAAGTTGGAGCTCGAGATTAATAATATCGATGTCGTCCTTGGCTTGAGCCACGATGTCCTCTTCGATTTTGTTATCGGCACGAACGATGTCGTTATTTACAAAAGCGCGGACCACATGGCAGATAGCTTGGCATTCGCGAATGTGGGCGAGGAACTTGTTGCCAAGACCTTCGCCTTTGGAGGCTCCAGCGACCAAACCGGCAATATCTACAAATTCTACGGTTGCTGGAACAACCTTGTCGGTTTCATACATTTTGGCAAGAACGTCTAGACGTTCGTCTGGAACGGGAACAATACCGACGTTTGGCTCAATGGTAGCAAAAGGATAGTTGGCGGCAAGTGCGCCAGCGTTTGTAAGTGCATTAAATAGTGTTGACTTGCCAACATTAGGCAGCCCAACGATTCCGATCTTTAAATTCATATCTGTTATTATATCATATTCTGGCGTATAATATTAGGTATATGGATGAGAAAGAAAAAAACAAAAAAATTCTATATCCAGAATGGACAATTACTGAGCCAATTGAGCTAGATGACATTTGTGTTCTAGAATCTACAGGACAAGAGTTCTTATGTTCCAAGATTATTCCATACGGACAATTTGATTATCTATATTTTGGTAGTTTTGATTTTAATGAAATTCTTTTTGCGATCCAATACAAGCAAGACGGAAAGATTTATACAAGAGTCCTCACTGACAAGCCAGAACAAATGTATGCCTTTAATGTATACAAGGAGCAACAATGAATCCGGAAAAGGTAGGTACATACGAAGGCGAGTCTTTGCAGACAAAGAAGATAGCTAGAGCCGCTATCGAAGAGACGGCAAAAGAAAGCATAGAAAAAGCTCCAGAGGATTACTTTTCTTTGAATGGATTAGCGAGGGAAATTGGTAGAGATAAAGCAACCATAAAAAAACGTATTGGACAGCTTGGGATTGGGGGAGACGTTTTTAGGGATAAGACGGGTAGCAATATCACAGTTTTTTATAGCCCAGAAGAAAAGAATATAATTCAAGAGTCTTTCAGTGATTTAGCTAGATTAGGACAAGCTCCAGAAGAATATGCGCCACTTGGCGGTTTGTCCGATTCGATGGGGATTGATATCGATGAAAAAACAATTAAAAAGAGGATTGAAGAACTTGGACTTGAAGGGGAAAAACATGTAAGCAAAACCGGAAGAGTATATACTTATTATTCTCCGGAAGAACAAAATATCATAAAAGAGTCATTTGAAGAACAGCAATCGATGGGACAAGTTCCGGCTGGATACTATACGATTAATGGGATATGCCAGTCAATTGAGGGGGTAAGTTTTAAAACCATTAAAAAAGCTATCAATACTTTGCTCCTTGTTGGAAAAACATTTAGAGATAAACAAGGAAGAGTGCAAGTATTCTATTCTGAAGAACAGCGTCAGAGAATTATTGATTCACTTAGGGAGTTTGCGACAGCCGAGGAAGCAACGGAGGACGAGCTTTCTTTGAGGGCTCTTTCTCAAAAACTTAATGTTGATAAGGATACAATAAAAAGAAGAATTGAGATATTGCAATCTGGCGGGGAGAGTTTTGGGAAGGTTAAGAAAAAGCATAATAATATAACTGTTTTTTATTCGCCTGAAGAGCAGAGCATTATTCAAAATGCATTAGAGCATTGCTTGACGCAGGCTAGTATTCCTGAAAGCTCAGTCGCGTTTTATTTTGCAAAAGCAGGACAAGATGTAAAACAAAACATGCGTCCTGAATGGCTAAAGAACCCAAGCACGAATGCTAATCTAGAAGTAGATATTTTCTGTCCATCTTTAGGAGTAGGTATCGAATATGATGGATTCTTTTATCATCAGGACGTTGAGCATGATGTGAAAAAAGACCAGCTAGCACGAGAGAATGGTTACAAGATAATACATATCAGAGAAAAAGGTTGTCCTGAAATGCCGGATGATTCATTGTGTGTTAATCGCAGGGATAATTCTGATGACAATGATTTAAACGAATGTATAAACAAGTGTTTTGAAATGTTGGATATACCAGTCCCAGACATTGATGTAGCTCGTGATAAAAAAGACATCATGGCGTTTATGAGACAGAGGGCATTGGACAAACTCGATGCAGCTACGGCGCTTGAAGAATTGTCAGTTGTTTCTTAGAATTTGTTATAATTGACGGTATGAAGATATTTTTAGCGGCATCAAGTAGCTTTTGGGACAAGTTGCCAGAAGTAAAAGAAAAATTAGAAAAGCTCGGGCACGAGGTGATGCTCCCGTCTACTGTTGATGATCCGGATCTAGAAGAGAAGACTTGGCAGGAAAGTGATGAAGCGCACGTAAAATTGATCCGAAAACTATTTGAGGATAGCGAGGAAAGGGTTGGCAAATGGTGCGATGCTTTTTATCTTTTAAATTACGATAAACATGACATTCCTGGATATGTTGGCGGCGCGGCTTTGATTGAACTTTACATTGCGCATCGGGAATATAAAAAGATTTTTATTGAAAATGATGTTTTTCCTGGGCCAATGTATGACGAAATCATGGGTTTTGGCCCGGTTTTTGTACACGGCGATTTAAGTAAGATAGTATAATAATAGTATGAGATTATTTTTAACGAGTAGTAATTTGGGAAAATTCCCAGAAACTCTAATCGAAATGGTTGGAGGCAATAAAAAGGCACTCTTAATTACAAATGCCAGAGATCATCGTTCTGAAGAGGATAGAAAGACGGTGGTTGAACATGACGCTCAGCGTCTGATTGACTGTGGTTTTGACGTCACCGAGCTAGACCTTAGAAAATACAGAAATAACCCGGCGGCACTAAAAGAATTTATAAAAGAATTTAATCCGGGTCTGATATTTGCTATTGGTGGCAATGTTTATTCACTAGCTACAACTTTGCATTTTAGCGGTATGGACGAAATTCTTCGTGAAGATTTGAGTGAAGATAAATACGTT
>JAEEGL013377988.1_pt1 | contig 21191 bp, 16 predicted proteins | sample 9134231 | NCBI WGS metagenome assembly JAEEGL01 (sample SAMN16246548, study PRJNA631951) | gut metagenome | biome: gut microbiome; feature: rumen; material: fiber-attached | host: Bos | place: Iran: Karaj | collected 2018-10 | reverse complement strand
TTTTCCTCCGAAAAGAATTTTTTTACTACATTGCCTATTTTACTACACTTAATGTACCAAAACAAGGTTTTATCTAGTATTTATCAAAGAATATCTTGGAAACCTGGCCTGTAAAGGTGTCTTGGGATACCATCAACCATGATAGGTCCTACATCACCCTGGATAAGAGGTCTTACATATGTAATAAATTCGTTAGTTACATATGTGCCATCCTTGTTGATCCACTCTCTTGGAACAGTACGCTCATCGTTAGCGATCTTGTGAACGTCCTTAACCTCTGTTCCAGCCTGATAAGGATCATCTGAAAGTCTCTCGATAACAACCATCTTTCCGCTGTCACCTTCGTCAGCAGCCTTCATAGCTGCACCACCAACCTCATAAGCCTCAAGGATATCAACACGTGAAGCGCAGTGGCTTGCTGCTCTCTGAAGAGTTGAAAGCTCGATTGGACGAGTCTTGCATCCGCATTCCTTAGCAACAACGTCGCAAAGGTATCTTGCTGTACCTGTAAGCTGCTTATGTCCGAAAGCATCTACATACTCAATGCTGCTTCCCAGCTCACTGATATACTTGCCATCCTTTGTTCTGATACCCTCAGAAACTGCTACTACTACAGAAGCCTTGCTCTTAAGAAGGGTTTTGATCTTCTTGAGGAATGCATCCATATCGAATGGAAGCTCAGGAAGGTAAATAGCATCAGGTCCATCACAGTCCTCACCCTTTGCAAGAGCTGTAGCACCTGTAAGCCATCCGGCATTACGTCCCATAACTTCTACAATGATAACCTGTCCGCTTGTAGTCTCAAGAGACCAGCTGTCTCTGATAATCTCTTTTACTGATGTTCCAATATACTTAGCTGCTGAGCCATATCCAGGGGTGTGGTCTGTAAGAGCAAGATCGTTATCGATTGTCTTAGGGCATCCTACAAATCTGATCTGTGAGCCTGAAATAATGGCATAATCTGAAAGCTTCTTGATGGTATCCATTGAGTCGTTACCACCGATGTAGATGAAGCAGTCAATTTCAAGCTTGTCTAAAATCTCAAATATCTTCTCGTAAACGTCCTTATTCTCAAAGATCTCAGGCAGTTTGTATCTGCAGGATCCAAGATAAGCAGAAGGAGTTCTCTTAAGAAGCTCGATATCAAGGCCTGACTGAATATGATCAGAAAGATCTACATATCTGCCTTCCATAAGACCCTGAACGCCGTGGATCATTCCATATACCTTCTTGTATCCACGGTCAATAGCAGTCCTGTAAACACCTGCAAGAGATGAATTGATAGCTGCTGTTGGTCCTCCCGACTGTCCAACAATTACATTACGTTTTGTCTTGTGTGCCATTTTTACTAAATTCCCCTTTCAAAATTTTTAAACGTTTTCGTAACCCATACAAAATATTATAAGCGAAAAACCGTGTGGTGTCACGAAAACTATCGCAAATATTCAATGCCCCCGCAATGAATAATTACTTCAATTTAATATCCATGACGATAGGATTGTGATCACTTGAAACAAAGCCCAAATCTTCAGTGTGAATCTCCTCTACTTCTATATTTGAGGAAACAATAAGTCCGTCTATTACATAGTACTGGAAATCCGTCGGATCTTTACTTTCTGCTGTGTCGTAGGGCCTGTCTAAAGATCTGCAGGACGGAACATTGGTATCTGTAAGGAAAGATACTTCATCCCCAAACTCTGTAACATCAATAGTTCCGGGAATCCATGCATCCTTACGGTCCAGCATCGGGAATTTGCTGGTGTCAGCATTTGAAAAGATCTGGTTGAAATCTCCACCTGCTACAACATAATTTCCTTTTTCAATTTCCTTGTTGATAACTTCCTTTAATTCCCTGGTCTGGGCAATCTTGCCTTCGCCGTCGTCATAGGCCTCCAGATGAAGGTTTATGATGACTAATTCCTTATCTGTGCCCTCCACAGGCATCCTTACCTCCTGAAGACATCTCTTGAGATTCATTGTGCTAAGTGGCCACGTAAAAGGACAAGGAAGTGCAAGTCTTTCGGCACTTGTCACTTCATAATCAGTAAAAAAGCCAAGTCCTGCATTCACTTTACCGATAGGAGGTACAGGAAGCGGAACAAAAGATACCTTGAAATTATAGGCAAAAGCAAATGCTCCATCAAAAATCTCTAAATTACTATGCCCTGCCATATACTCGGGCTCATTCACAAAACGGGATCTGGCTGAATTTGTGTCCATTTCCTGAAACATAAGGATATCAGGAGAGACTTTTTCTATAGCCTCTATATCCATGTTCAGATTGGACAGGACTCTTTCCTTATCAGCAGAGTAGACCATCTTTCCGCCGTCCATAAAGAAATCCGCATTATCGCCAAGAGCTCCATAGCCCAGGTTCCAGGACATGACTCTTATGGTAGAATCCTTTGGAACTGTCTTATGTCCCTCCCCTTCTACTTCAAGGGTCTCAACAGGTCTTGGTGAATACTCATCCACTGTAAGATATCCGATTATTCCTGCACATACCAATAAGATCATTGCCAGTGCAACACCAATAGCACATAATACCTTCTTCATAAAAATCTCCTTACAATACATGCTCCACAGGTGCAAAGAAACACAAAGGGAGCTCCCAAAACAAGAAGCTCCCTTAAATATCATAATTTAATTAAAAATCTTCCTCGTCAAAAGCAAGCTTCCTTCCTTTGGCCTTGCCAAGGCTGAAAGCAACTGAGATCAAAGTGATCACTACTACACTTCCAATGACGCATCCAATGAGAAGCCTTCTCTTGTTACTGTCAAGGCCATCCCAAAATTCAACACAAGTGTCGATCTTGTCCTTTGCAAAAGTGATAGCATCATCAAAGATATCCATAAATTCCATATTATGTAGCCCCCTTTTTATTCTCCACTCAATATCTAGTGGAATAAGAAATAACCCTACTAACTATTGTACCTCTTGGCATGTCGTTCCTCAAGCCTTTTTATTACAAAATCTCTCCAGGTGAAATCCACAATCGCAGCTGCAGGAATGGCAACAAGAATGCCGATCACACCAAAGAGACGTCCGCCAAGAATAATGAAGATAAGTATCATCAGAGCTGATACTCCAAGGCTGTCGCCAAAGAGCTTAGGTTTCAGGATATAGCCGTCGATTGTCTGAATAGCGACGGTGAATACCAGAAACCACAATGCATGCCATGGATTGATCAGAACCAGGATAAATCCTCCGATCACCGCTCCAATAATAGGACCAAAGGTTGGAATCATATTGGTAACACCCACAACAACTGAGATCAGTGCTGCATAAGGCATTCCCATAATGAGCATGAAGATGTAATTTACCACACCTACAATAATTCCATCAATAAGATCCACGCTGATGTACTTGATAATTATAGAGTTGCATCTGTCCAGATAAGTTGAAACACCTGCATATCTCTCATTGCTCATGAGAAGCTGCATCAGTCTTGCGCAGTTTGTGGTGGTCCTCTTCTTATCCATAAGGAAATAGATTGCAAGTATAAGACCAAGCACCACATCCAAAATGCCTTTTCCAATATTTGAAGTAGTACTTGCCAAATTTCCCATATTTTCCGAGAAATACTTCTCAATCTTGCCAACGGCTGAGGCGCCCAGGTTTATCAAAGTGGAGGAATCAAGGGAAAAGCCAAATATTGTAAGATTTGCTCCTCCGTTAGCAGCATCTACCAAGAAAGCTTCAAGAGCATCCAGATAACCATCCATATTTCCCATCAGGGTTGCAATGCTCTCTCCCAGCTGAGGTATCATAGCCACAAACAAAAGAACTATAACAGCCAGTATGGTTATCAGCGCCAGAACCACTGATAAGTTCCATTTTAACTTTTCTTTCCTGATATTTTTAAAAAGCTTATTCTCGTAAAAATTCGACAGGGGATTAAAGACATAAGCAATAATGATTCCGGTGATGACCGGTTTCATAAATGCAAAAAAGCTTACTACACCCTTCCAGATATCTGCTATATGCGCCAGAAGCATAAAAAGAACTACGGCTGAACAGGTGGCAATGGTATAGGAAACCCATTTTTTCTTGAAGAACTTGTCGTTAAATTTCATGCGTAGTATAATCTCCTTTCACCCAAATTCATTAAATTTTCTAGGCTTGCGAAGCCTTTGAGTGCTTTTCTTTTTCACTTTTTTCTTAACAATCTTCTGATGATGGTCATCATAAAGGACCTTTACTGCAGGATGGAAGAACCTGTTGATAAAGGCGCCTACCATGAAGATGTAAATACAAACATAGAGCCAGACCATCATAATAAGCAGGGTCGCAAGACTTCCATATACCGAAAAATACTCCGAGAAATTTACATAGATAGAAAAGAGCCAGGAAAAGATATACCAAACAACGGCTGAAAACAAAGCTCCCGGAAGCTGATATACAAAGGCTATTTTAGCACTTGGAACAAAGGTATAGATCAGGGCAAACAGCACTGTTGCCACAGCAATTACAACAATAAATTTAAAGTATGACGAAAGGGATATTATAAACATGATCCCCGGGAAATGGCTTACAGCAACGGATCTGACTATATTCTCAAATACCATGAGTGCCAGCATGGCAACTATTATAACTATCATGGCAATTGTATATATAGCAGCTATTGCCCTGAGCACAAAATAGTTTCTTCTCTCAGGCACATCATAAATAGCGTTAAGTCCTCTTATGATGGAAAGCATTCCCAGTGCCCCCGACCAGATCGTTGCAAGGGCTGATAAAGAAAAAACTGCCACTGATCTGTCATAGGATTCTTCCACAAGTCTTAGCATAAGCTCATCAGCAAAATTGGGAGTAAAGCTTATAACTGCTCTTCCAAGATCAGCCTGTGTAATTGTGGTATATGGCAGTGTCGATGTGATCAAAACAAAAAGGGGGACAATTGAAATAACAAAGAAGTACGCACAACTTCCGGAAAAGGCTGCTATATTCTTTTTTTGCATTCTGTAGCCAAAATCTTTTCCTAAGGCAAAAAGCTGTGCCTTTACATCCATACACAATTCCCCTCACATGGAAAAAGCAGCCACGTTAATGACTGCTTTTATTTCCTAAAAGTATCCCAAGGTGCCGTTTCCTGTTATTTGACTCCTAGCTGACGCCAGGTGGGTCACCGCAACCTAATCTCCTGCCTTCCTCTCCCATAGCTTATCTGAGCATGCTCAGGGCCGGAGGCGTGACATTCAAATAGGCAATGTAGGAATCCCGTTTAAAGTAATGTAGGTTCAAATTACACAGGAGTTGTCGGTCATCCCAGGAGAACTCTTCGTTCTACTTTTATTATAGCCAAATACCTCTTAAATTCAAGGCTTTGCGCGTTTTTTAAGATACTTTTTATGTTTTTATAATTATGTATTTTTACTGCATCAGATGCTTCTTGTAGCTTCCTTAAGCCACTCGCGGATATAAGTGATCTGGATAAGTGGACTGATCCTTCTGTAAACCTCTGCATGATAATCGTTAAGTGCCTTGATGTCGCTGCTGTCCATGATAGAAGTATCGATAGCTTCAAGATCAATTGGTACATAGGTCAGGTGATCGAAACCAAGGAACTGGCCGTACCTTCCGTTGCCTCTTTTGACTACTTCCACAATATTCTCGATCCTGATACCGTACTCATCCTGAATGTATACTCCGGGTTCGTCAGAAACGATCATGCCAGGCATAAGGGGCGCTTCATTCTGTCCGGGAGTAAATCTCCATCTTATATTCTGTGGTCCTTCATGTACATTAAGGACGTATCCGATACCGTGGCCGGTACCATGCTGGTAATCTATGCCAAGATCCCAGAGGGGCTGACGAGCCAGGATATCCACGTTCTTGCCCGTGCATCCCTCAAGGAAATTAGCCTTAGCAAGTCTGAGCATCCCCATTACTGTAGCAGTATAGTTGCGCTTTATCTCATCGGAAATATGTCCCACAACAATTGTTCTTGTAACATCAGTGGTTCCGCCCATGTAGGTTCCGCCTGAATCCACAAGTAGCATACCCTCTGGCTTTATCTCACTGCAATTATCCTCTGTAGCCTCATAGTGTGCCATGGCTGCATTAGCCTTATAAGCACTGATTGTAGGGAAGGAAAGTTCGATGAAACCAGGAAGCGCAGCTCTCATGGAATCCAGCTTCATAGCAGCTGAATACTCAGTCATAGGAATCTTTCCAACATTATTCTTGACCCAATAGATAAACTCAGTGAGCTTTGCAGAATCACGAAGATATACCTCACGGATATTTCTAAGCTCTGTCTCGTTCTTGCAGGCCTTTAAGAGCTCTGTGGGATCCTTCTCGTTCTTAAGTGATACTCCAGCCTCTTTAGTCTTCTTTGAAAGAGTCTTAAAGGTCAGGAAATTTGTATTTCTCTTATCAAAGAGCACATCTCCGGTAAAGGCAGCACCCTCGATATATGAAAAGAGCTCATGATAGTCCTTAAGGGTGATTCCAACACTATCACAGTAACTCTTAACTTCATCTGTCACCTCATCAGGCTGAGCGAAAAGAAGAAACTCGTCAGCAGTGATCACTGCATAAGAAAGAGCTACAGGATTGCACTCCACGTCATTTCCTCGAAGGTTTGTAAGCCACATAATGTCATCAAGTTTGGAAAGAAGGTGGATGGTTGTTCCATACTCATTCATCTTCTCCCTGACTACAGCAAGCTTTTCCTTAAAGCTCTTTCCGCAGAGTTCATCTGAAAGTACGTACATATCGTGACAAGGAAGTGCAGGTCTGTCTGTCCAAACCTCCTGGGCCAGGTCCTTATCAATCTTAAGGCTGACCTTCTTAGCAGAAAGTTTCTTTTCCAGATCCTCGCCGATGCTGGTGGAGATAACTCTTCCGTCAAAACCAAGGGTCTGTCCTTCCTTCATGTTGGTCTTCAGATACTCAGAGATTGTGGGTACTCCGGGTTCTAACATCTTGTAAAGCTTAACTCCTGTGCCCTTCATCTGATTCTCAGCCTGAATGAAGTATCTTCCGTCAGTCCACATTCCGGCTTCATCCTGACTCACAACCAGTGTTCCGTTGGATCCGTCAAATCCGCAGAAGTACTCTCTTACCTTGAAGAAATCCGCAGAATATTCGGAGTTGTGGAAGTCAGAGGTTGGCATCATGTAGTAGTCAATGCCCTCTTTCGCCATGACAGCACGAAGAGCTGAAAGCCTGTCCTTTATAACTTTATTTTCCTGTTCCATATTTGATGCTCCTTAAACTTGTCTTTTATAAGTTTTTGGCGCCCTGAATTATTATCTTCTGTTCCGGAAGATAGGCGTCAATAAAGGCTGCCACACTTGGCGACAGCCCTTTCAATTCTTTACAGATTATACTTAGCAGCGATAAGAGGTGCAACCTTGGAAGAACCGATTCTGCTGCAGCCTTCCTCAGCATAAGCCAGGGCATCCTCGATGGTTCTGATTCCGCCTGCTGCCTTGATCTTAACATCAGGACCGATGTGCTGTTTGAAGAGCTTGATGTCCTCGATGGTAGCTCCGGCTGTTCCAAAACCGGTAGAAGTCTTGATGTAATCAGCCTTAACCTCTGTAACGATCTCGCAGAGCTTGATCTTCTCAGCTTCTGTAAGGTAGCAGGTCTCGATGATAACCTTAAGGAGCTTGTCGCCGCAAGCCTCGCGGATCATCTCAAGTTCTTTCTTAACCTCATCAAATCTTCCGTTCTTAACATCGCTGATATTAACAACTGTATCGATCTCTGAAGCACCGTCCTTGATGGCTTCCTTAGCCTCAACAACCTTTGACTCAGCGCAGTTGTAACCAAGAGGGAATCCGATTACTGTGCAGAGCTTTAGGCTGTCGCCGTACTTGTTATTTACTCTCTTAAGATATGTAGCAGGAATGCAAACTGTTGCTGTTCCGTACTTAACAGCTTCGTCGCAAAGGGAAACGATATCCTCCCATGTAGCGTTTGGCTGAAGCTGTGTGTGATCAATAAGTTTAAGAATTTCTCTTTCGTCCATAGTAAAAGTCTCCTTTAAAATATATCTAACACATTATAGCACCAAAAGTGCCATATTCACACCTAATATCTCACTCAAAGGCTTCCAGATTTTCAAGGACTTTTCTATAGGTCTCCTCATCCCTTGGAGCACCGGTTTCCGGAAGAAGCGCCTCTTTTCCATCCCACTCTATGCATAGCAGGGATATGTCTTCATCAGGAAGCACAGCCATATAGGAGAAAAGAACTTCTTCCCCCTCTTCCATTGCAACAAGGCATCTTCTGCCTTCAGGTGTTCTGGAATAAACATTCTCCAGTCCTAGCTCTGACAAAATGCCACTAAGACTCGTTAACCTTGTCTGTTCCATTGAGGAAGCCACAAGGCCTGCTGCAGCATCCAGGCCACTTTGCTCTCCTTCAAAGGAGATTTTTTCCACGTTTATTCCCCTTAGCACATTATAGATCCTGATCAGGTATGGAAAGACCTCCAGGTCCGCCGGGAGCACAGTCTCTATAAACTCCCAGGACTGAAAAAGCGTTTCAGATACCCGGTAAAGGTAAACCTCTTCCTCGTCGCTGGCAGGGATGCAGGAAATTACGTAGTTGTCTTCTTCCATGTGTACAAGAACAGCCGGAAGTCCTGCTGCGTCTACAGATTCTTCAAAACCCTTTGCCCCTTCAATGCACTCTGCTGCCTTTAACAGGGATGGTATAAGTACATCACTGATATATTCGTTCTCGTTCATATTTACCCCTTTTGTTCACTCATCTTATCAATGTAGAAAACACCTGACATATGCTCATAGAAGGTTTCGAAATCCACAAGGCATGTCCCGCGAAGCTTGCTTCTATCTGCCTCAGTCATGACCACTTTACCGGTAAGCTCGTTTTTGTTATAACCCACACGGGAACTCCAGGGGTTTCGAATCCTTACATAGTCTTTGCCATCTATAGTTTCAAAGCCAAAAACAGAGTATGCATGCCTGCCAACAAGTCCACGTCTTACTGCTTCACCGCAATTGCCGACAGAATCAGAATCAAGCAGTTCTATATATGATTCAGCAGAGACGATTCCGCCTGCATCTAAGACCTTTTTCATTTTCTCTTTATCCTTCTTGGCATGCTGTTTAAACTCATCTGACATGAAAGTCCTGCCAAGCTCATCTTTTTTCTTGAACTTGCTATTCAGTGATGAAATCCTATATACCGGATCACCTATGTCAGCATTGTCGAAGACAGTTTTTGCCTTCTTTCCTGTTATCCAGGAATAAGCATAAGTAGCAAGCCCTCCTTCGATCAAGTCAAATTCTCCTTTCTCATACTTTCTACCCACATGTGCCAGGCCGGAAACAGCAAAGGCCTTCTCATACATCTGGACCCAGAAGCTTCCAAATGCACCCACGTTGATAATCTTTCCGTCTTTCTCCTTGTGTGCACATGATTTATCTACAGTAACATAAATGTCGTCAAAACCTCCTTGTTCATTTGGCTTATAGAACTTACAGGTAACGGTATTATCGCCATTATCCTTCATATGTCTCATGATAAAGCTTGGGTCAGCCTCCACCACAGAGCCTAAAACAGCAAGGAAATAGCAGTCTCCCACCTGTCCCTGATAAACATCCATAGAAGATGGCGGCTCCGGGAAAAGAGCTGTCTCCTTTTCCTCCCGTAATATATAGTAATTACTAAACTGGCTGTCTTTATATTCCTTGTGAACTCCCTCTTTTCCTACAACAAGCTCTCCGTTCATGTTCCCGGGATCCAGCCTTTTTTTGTATTCCTCCATCTGAGCAAGTTCTTCTTCTTCGTACTTCCCCCTCTTTTCCATGGCCTTAAGGGCAGTGATCCTGTCATTCACACGCTTTATGGCATCCTTAAGTCGCCTATCCTTAATATGGATGACGTACTGTCTTAGGTAGGTATCCTTTGACAATTTTTCATTTACAGCCTTACGCATTTCCTCAACATTTGTCTCATCTTCCGTCATTTTTCCGGAAGCAATAAGCTCACTTCGTGTTTCCTCCATGAGTTTTTGGTATTTCGCAGGTTCAAGCTTCCGTACGACATCCCAATAGCCCTTAAATTCCATATACAGTCTCTGGGCAGGAGTATTGATCTCCTGATAAAGCTCAATAACATCAAGAACTTCTTTTGTTTCTGTTTTAAGGTTCTCTCCAGCAAAGCCCTTCCTGTTCTTTTCAAGGCTCTCATCAAAGAACTTCTTTCTCTCATACACTACTTTTGATGCATTAAGATCTTTATCAAAGTCCTGATTAAGTTTGGAAACCTCTTCCAGATCCAATTTACCTGTATCCTGAATAAGGGCTGAATTAATGTAGGTATGGGCTGACTTTGTATTCAGTTGCTCGCGAATTAATTGCCTTAGATCACCGGCCAGACCTGGATCTTTCTTTATTTTCTCCTGAACTTTATCGACTTCATATTGAAATCCGCCCTCCTCTGAATCTTTACTCAGTGCATCCTGGAGCTTTTCAAGACGTTCTTTTAAAAGCTGACATTTCTTTTCCTCAAGCCCCATGCTTCTAAAAGCTTCGAGGACTGTTTTGGAATAGGCCGTCACAATTTTTCCTGCCACTTTAGTGTTATAACCAGCCAGATTTGGTAAACCCTTACTATTGATAAGCTGTCTCGTCTGAATCCCGTTACCATCACTCTCTTTGTTTATCTCATCAAAGCTTTCATCTCCCAGAGATTGTATATGATTCCTTGCTTTTACATCACTAATAACCAGGTAATTTTGATTCTCAACGCACTTCACCTGGTAATTGACAACAAAACTGTCCTGATTTCTGCCTGTCTGCCCAAGAATAAAATCTATCATCTGTATAGTCTGAAGCTGTTCAAGGGCATGATCCGAATACATCAAAGGTAGTCCCAGTTTGTCTGCTTCTGCAATGGCATCTGTAAGCATCTTTCCCTGGTCCTTCTGATACACATAGATATTCTGTTTTACCTCTTCTTCCTCTCCTTCCGGTCCAACCAGGTCCTTGAATACATACTTTTGTCCCAGGACAAAGCAATCCAGTGCATTAAACTTATCAGCCAAAAATCTGAGTCCTTCTTCCTGAAGTCCTCCTTCCTCCGTACCCACATAATTATTCTCGCTATGCTCGCTGATATAATTTGAATCAATTACTTTTACTGACAAGAGATTATTGCCCCAAATCATTAAATTTTTATCCGGGCGTTCCTTTTCAAAACTGCGTTTTAAAAAGCTGTCTTTATATCTCTCAATCCTGTCTATTCTGTTTAGGTAAGAAAGTCGTTCAAGCTTGAGCTTTTCCCGGATGCAGGCTCCGTTTTTTTTCGTCTTTAGGTAAGCTATGACGTCATCCAGTCTTTTGGCCATCTCTGCCTTGTCACTTTCAAATTCCTCTTCTGTTCTAGGGACCTTTTTAAAGAGCAACTCATTGACTTTTGCAGTAATATTATTAAGCTCATCATCTTTATTGCGCATACGCCACGCTTCAAAGAACTCATCGGAAAAAGCATTTTGAGCTGACTCCGGGTCCTCAAAAGCCATTTTTTCCCTATGAAGCTTCATGCTATTTAATAGAATCTGAACCTTCTTGTGCCTGTCAGCATACATTCCCTTCTGGGTATCTTTTGTGGAAAGATAGTTTTCCATAAGAGACGTGAGCCAGTCATATTGCTTTATAAGTTCCACCTTGTTGTCTGCACCGTAAAGGGTCGATAGCTTTTTTATCCCTTTTTTTATGGCTTTCATGGTAGAACTATCACCTGACCACTTAGTCTCAGACATTACATTACTAAGGGCCCTGCTAAGATCTGCCACGGGAGAATTAACCGTATACTGTTTGCGATAATAATTGAGAAGCGCCTCAGTAGAAACATTCTTTTTGTAGTAGCTGCCGCCCTCTGAAGAGTCCTGTCTGATCTTTCTGGCCTTTAGCATATCTATGTAATCAGAAAAAGCATTTGGAACATTTTTCCCCGCCGTCAAAGCAGTAAGCTTTTTGGTGTCCAATGATTCCAGCTCATTTTGCATATCCTTTTCAGTAAGCAGCGCATAGTAAGGAGATGCCATGATAGAAAGCATCTCCGAATAGTCTTTTTCCATTTCCTGAAAAACAGCTATCCTGGCACGAAGGTCCTGAATAACGTTATCAGTCATATTCTCAGGCTTCGGGATTACCTTGCCCTTCTTTTCGTAGATATCCAAAAGTTCATCAAGATCCTTGTCCGCAGTCTTTATGGCAAGGAGCTTTCTGTAGGATTCGAGAAAACCGTTGCGGTTAAGAAAATTCTCAGTCTTGTCGTAGGCAAATTCCTTAAGATCTAACTGGGTAATCTCCATAAGAGACTTCTCAAGCCTTTTAGCTTTCTGGGCATCAGTCTCTTCTGCCTGCTCCTTCTGGGCTTCCGCTTCAGTCTTAACGATGCCAAGAATTGTGGTAGCAGCTTTAGAATCCTCAAGATTCCTTAGGAAGGTCTTACGCCTCTTTTCAGAAACAGATGAAATGCCCTTTTTATTCAGGAGTCTGCTGGCACTTATGATCTCGCCATCGATAACAGACTGCTTGGCAGAATCCAGTTTGTAGACATAGTCAGGGTCAGATACATCAATAACCTTTTGTATCTTGTACTCTTCCAGCTCCTTACCTTCCTCATCAATAACTGAAAAGACATTTGATTTTTCCTTCTGCTCATTGGCGTTGAGGTTCTCATTCTTTTTTTGTGAATACTGATAATCCATCATATTTTTTACCTTTCCTGTCTGCTTCCTGTGTAAACTGGAATTCCAAAGCCGCTGGGGAATAATTTTTCTGAAAGAGCCAGCGTCATATAGTTATGTCTATCTATACAAATCTGGGTAGAAGGTTTATAGAGGGGCTTGGCGCATGCTAGTGCATAACTCATCATCTGGGCTACGATCCTCTGGGACTCCTCACCAATAGCCGACATGAGGACTATCTGCAGCTCTCCCTGGTTTTTAGCATGGAAAAGAAGTATTCCGTTTATCATGTCATCCATCTGGCAATAGCAGGACACATAGTTATCAAAATACTCCCTTGGAAGGTATTCCAGATCCTCGCAGATACCTTTATTGCCCCTTTCTGCAAAACGCCTGATGGCCACATTAAAACCACTTTGAGAAAGTGTATAAAGAGTTTTGATATCATCCTGAGGTTTGATCTTCTTGAAAATAGGAAGCGCCATAATGTCTGAAAGGGTAGCCCTTATAACATCTCCCTCCATAAGATCCACGGTGAATCCAGCCTCTAAAAGAGCCACCTTTCCCTCCTGGAAGTCCCTGGCAGGAAGTGTATATACGCTCTTTACCACATCATCAATATCAATTGACAGTTTGTAGAATTCAAAAAGTGAACTGGCAGCATCCTGATCCTCAAGCCTGAGCCAGTGGATAGAACTCTCCTTCTCCATTTCTTCGGAAGTCACGACATTCCTGACCTCCCAAATAATACCTCCAACCGGTGCTCCATCGCTTACGGCAATAAGACCATGGAAGAAATTTCTCTCAAGATCCTCAGCCAAGTCTTCAGGTATGTATTCCTTATACTGTTCAATTAGGTTTTCATCCAAGGCAAGAATATTCATTCTTTGCATAATCCTCCATTCTCACCTTATATTTTATCAATTCGCGGAGGTAAAAATCTATAAAAATACGATAAATTTTATTCGTTAGATTGAGTGATTTATGGCTCAAAAAAAAAGCGCCCACAAAAGTGAGCGCTTATGGTTTAAATATTTATCTCTTGTCCATAGGAACATAGTCCTTACGGGGTTCAATTGCCATGTAGGCCGGACGAATGATCTTTCCGTTATTGGCAAGCTCTTCCATTCTGTGGGCAGACCAGCCTACTATTCTTGCCATGGCAAAGATTGTAGGATACAGCTCCTCGGGAAGATCAAGCATTCTGTAAACAAAACCTGAGTAGAAGTCCACGTTGGCTGAAACACCCTTGTACATGGTCCTCTCACCGCTGATGATCTGTGGAGCAAGCTTTTCAACCAACTCATAGAGAGCAAGTTCATCCTCTCTTCCCTTCTCAGCTGCAAGCTTTTCTACAAAGCTCTTTAGGATAACAGCTCTTGGGTCTGACTTGGAATAAATAGCATGTCCGATACCATAGATAAGCCCCTGCTTATCAAAGGCCTCCTTGTTGAGGATCTTCTCAAGATATGCAGAAACCTCTGCCTCATCCTTCCAGTTCTTAACATTCTCCTGAATGTCATCAAACATGTGAACAACCTTGATGTTGGCACCGCCGTGGCGAGGTCCCTTCAAGGATCCAATAGCTGCTGCAATAACCGAGTAGGTATCTGTCATACTGGAGCTCACAACGTGGGTTGTGAAGGATGAATTGTTACCACCGCCATGCTCCATGTGAAGCACCAGGCATATGTCCAAAAGCTTGGCCTCCAGCTCCGTGTACTTACTGTCAGGACGAAGCAGATAAAGGATAGTCTCAGCTGTGGAAAGCTCCTCTCTCGGTGGATGGATAACCAGGCTGTTGCCCTCATGATAGTGGTTGTAAGCCTGATAACCATAAATTGAAAGAAGCGGGAACAAGCTTATAAGCTGAAGTGACTGCCTCAGTACGTTTGGCAGAGACACATCATCAGCAAGATCATCGTAGGAATAAAGAGTCAGCACACTACGAGCAAGGGTGTTCATCATGTCACGGCTTGGAGCCTTCATGATAACGTCCCTCACAAAGCTTGTGGGAAGTGACCTGTAAAAGCCAAGGAGCTTCTCGAACTCAAATAGCTCTTTTCCATTAGGCAGCTTATCAAAAAGCAAAAGATAAGCACACTCCTCGAAGGCATACCTATTCTCTTCCTCCGCAGCCTTGATGAGCTGCTTAACATCGTAGCCTCTGAAATAGATCTCGCCGTCAGCAGGGACTTCCTTGCCGTCCACTACCTTCTTGGCGATGATCTCAGATATTCTGGTAAGACCTGTCAGTACGCCCTTACCGTTAAGGTCACGAAGACCTCTTTTCACATCATATTTATAAAAAAGTTCGTTCTCAATACGGTCGGCTTCTTCTGAAAGCCTTGAAAGTTCAACAATTTCAGGTGTGATTTCTGAGTAAACACCCTTACCTAGATCCATGCGCACCTCCGATTGAATTTATTAAATATATTGTATCAGATTCCGAGGAAGTTTTTAACAGCTCCTTCCATCTCAGTTTTATCAACTACTATCTTGTGACGGATCTGGGCATTTCTGATGGACGTTACTGCCTCAGGAATCTCCACTCCTGATACTTCTGAAAGCTCGTCAGCCAGTGCAAAGTCGTCCTTGCTCTCATCGCCGCGGCCAAGGGCATTCATTACGCTCCTTGTAAACTTGTATGGGCTTGCTGTTGAGGCAATTACTGTAACTGTGTTATCACCAGTCTCGGCCTTATACTTTCCGTAAACAGACGCTGCAACAGCTGTGTGGGTATCAATAAGATAACCTGAATTATCAAACAGATCCTTGATAGTAGCAAAGGTTTCCTCCTCTGTAGCAAAACCGCCGAAGAAGTCCGAAAGCTCTTTTCTCATGGCATCTGTGATCTCGTATTTACCGTTTTCTGTGAGCTGCTTCATATAAGCAGCATCAGCCTCAGCGCTGTCTCCTGCAATGTGGTATATGAGTCTCTCAAGATTAGAAGAGATCAGGATATCCATTGAAGGTGAGCTTGTGAGAACGAACTCACGGTTTCTGTCGTACTCTCCTGTCTGGAAGAAATCGAACAGAACCTTATTGGAGTTGGATGCGCAGATAAGCTTAGCAATGGGCACACCCATGTTCTTAGCATAGTATGCAGCAAGGATGTTACCGAAGTTACCTGTAGGAACTACTACATTGATAGAGTCTCCATCAGCAATTCTGCCTTCCTTCAAAAGCTTTCCATAGGAATAAACATAATAAACGATCTGAGGAACAAGTCTTCCGATATTGATGGAGTTAGCTGATGAGAACTGGAATCCCTTGCTGTCCATAAGCGCTGCCAGCTCAGGATCTGTAAAGATCTTCTTAACTCCTGTCTGAGCGTCGTCAAAGTTTCCTTCGATTCCGATAACGCAGGTGTTGTCGCCTTCCTGTGTAACCATCTGCTGTTCCTGAATAGGGCTTACACCGTGCTTTGGATAAAATACGATGATCCTGGTTCCGGGAACCTTTGCAAATCCTGCAAGAGCTGCCTTTCCGGTATCTCCGCTGGTTGCAGTAAGGATTACGATCTCGTTCTTAACATTATTTTTTTTAGCTGCTGTGGTCATGAGATATGGCAGGATTGAAAGGGCCATATCCTTAAAGGCGATAGTTGCGCCGTGATATAACTCAAGGAAATATGCTCCGCCAGCCTCTGAAAGTGGCGCGATCTCCTCTGTGTCAAACTTAGAATCATAAGCATGAGAAATACAGTACTTAAGCTCTTCTTCTGTATAATCTGTTAAAAGAAGCTTCATTACTTCATAGGCTGTATCCTGATAGGAAAGACCTGATAATTCTCTAAGTGATTTCTCTAAACGAGGGATAAAGGATGGAACGTAAAGACCGCCGTCCGGGGCCAGACCTCTTAAGATTGCTTCGGAAGCCTTGATGTTCTCCTTGTTGCCTCTGGTACTTGAATAGTAAACTTCTTTTGACATATTCTCCTCCATTTTGACACACCTGTGCATAATCATATAAAATATATGCATAACTTATTACTTTGGCTCTTTAGCAACTTAGTATATCATAATGTGTCTTCATTTGGGGGAAAAATGAGCAAAAAAAATTATATTGGTGTATATTCCACGGCTTTGAAGGATGGCACACCCTCCTACAGAGCATCCATCACCTATCAGGGCAGACACATTTCCCTTGGAAGCTTTGACGATATCAAAAAAGCTGCCACTGCCTACAAGGAAGCAGCTGCCATTTTAGACAATCCCTCTTTTTCCATTGATTCCTACAAAAAAAATAAGGCCCTTCCTTTTGAGAAGTGCGTAAGTCTCATAAATTTCCGGGACAAGGGCATGTATATAGCTAATCCTATTTATCTGGAAAAGAAATACTTCCTGTATTATCTTTCTCCCAGTCAGGTACTGAAATTCGACATTGAAGATCTCTTTTACTACTCCTCCCACAAGATCATGCAAAGGGGTTCCCATCTGTTCGTGGCAGATTACGGAAGTCAGCTCTCAGTTCTCCAGAGGTACGGTATAAAGAGCTATGCCGTGGAGGGCCGTGACTACCGCTTTGCCAACGAGGATCCCAACGACCTTCGCTACGAGAACATCATCATCCTCAACAGATATCGCGGAGTAAGGCAGTTTGCAGAGAAAGGCTTCCTTAAGTACAAAGCCATCATCCACATCAAGAGCAACTACGTTGTCGGCAAGTACAATTCCGAAGCCGAAGCAGCCATCGCCTACAACAAGGCGGCAGACATCCTCATCAAGAACGGGATCAAAAAGAACTTCCAGCTCAACTACGTGGAAGACCTCTCACCCTCCCAGTACGCCGACATCTACATGAAGGTCAAGATCGCACCTTCCATATATGAAATAAGGGCTTAATCCCTGGGACGCATGTAGAAATTGCCAAGCATCTCTTCAGTTCTTACGGAATTGATGAAGGCATTTGGGTCGATTTCACGGATCTTAGGGATTATTTTTCTTGTATCTGAAGCGCTTACGATTGAGTAAACGATCTTTTTATTCTTATGGGCAAAAGAACCTTCTCCGTCAATCAGGGTTGCACCATGACCACAGGTTGAGTAGATCATCTTGCATACCCGGTCCGGAACATCAGTTATTATGAAAAGCGTACGCTGCTGATAGGTCCTGTACAGCATATGGAGGGCCTGGGTTGAAACGTACTGGAAAATCATTGAATAAAGCGCCTTGTCCCAACCAAAAAGGAAACCTGCAATTGCCAGGATCACGATGTTTCCTCCTAGAATATAAGGGAAAGCATCCACGCCCTTTTTCTGAGAAAGGTAAATGGAAATAAAGTCCGTTCCACCGCTGGTGGCGTCAACGTTAAGGCACATAGTTATGGCAATGGCATTTAGGATTCCACCAAAAACTGCCACAAGAAGTGGATCGTGAGTTAATGAATAATGGGGCAACAGATCAACGAAGAAACCATTTGCCAGCACCATGATCATGGAAAAGAGGGTGAACTTCTTTCCAATAAATCTGAATCCTATATACACAGGAATTGCGTTCATAAGCACGTTGATAGGCGTATAGGGAATGGAAAGCCCCAGATACTTAAGAGCACTTCGCTGAATGATAATGGTAAGGCCTGTTGCTCCTCCTGGATACAGACCTCCTGCATTTACGAAGGTGTTGATGTTCATAGCCATAAGAAATGCTGCAAGAAGCACAACCAGAAGCCTTATCAGTTCCTTCCTGACAGCAGTCCTGGTAATCCTGGTAGTATTCTTAAAGCTGTATGACTTTGGTGACATAGGAAAACCTCTGTTTTCTATAATTTAAGGCGGCTGGACACGACTTTAATTTTCGGAGATCTGGTCGACGCGGTCGGCGTACTTGATCTTGAAGATTCTTCTGAGGGATTCGTCTATTCTGCTCTCGGAGATGCTTCCGCTCTGAACTGCGGATAAGAGCGCTTCGTAACTCTCGGTGAAATTCTCAGGAACACAGATCATATCTGCACCGGCGTTGATGGCTGCAACAGCAGCTTCGCTGGAGGTGTAATACTCGGTTATGGCACCTTCGCTTAAGGGCGCTGTGATAACTATGCCATCAAAGCCAAGGGTTCCACGAAGCTCCTCTCCTATCATAGTTCCGGAAAGAGATGCCGGAGTGTTGTCCCCGGTAACCTGAGGAAAAGATGCATTGGTGACCATAATGGCGTTGCAGGATCCGGAATCTATGGCCTCCTTGAAGGCTTCGTACTGGCTGAGCACCAGGTCATCCTTGGAAACATCAATAGCTGCCATCTCAGATGCAGTGTCTGCCTTTGCAGGGAATAAAGCTCCACAGGCTGTTATACCTGATTCCTTAAGTCCCAGGGCGTAGGCAGATGCGTTCTTCTTAACTGTTCCAGGCTCCTGGCCAAACAGGCTCTCTTCAGAAACCTCGACAGAAGGCATCACAGCAAAATTGAAGCTGTACTTAAAGAGCTGTGAACCAACATCCAAACCTGCAGAATGGGAAGTTTCCTCATCGGTGATCTCCTGCTGTGGCGTAAGAGACAGAGTCTCCTTTACAGAGTCGGAGTCTCCAGCCTGCTGAGAAAGTATAGTAAATACGGGATACTTGCACATAGAAGCAGTTGCATCCAGCATTTCTTTTATCTGATCTGTGCTCTTGATATTCTTGGGAGCATACATGATGCCGCCAACAGCGTAGGTAGAAAGGGCCTCCTGGGTTCCGCTTCCTGCCTTTACAGCAGTCTCAACTCCTGTGAGCTGTTCCGGTGTAACGATAAAGAGACCTGCCACCTTGTCCTCCAAAGACATCTCTCCAAGAACAGTGTCGGTTATCTCCTTAAAAAGATCCTCCTGGGTGTACTCCTGGGGCTCAGGTGTTTCCGTGGGAGTCTCGATCACAGCAGCGCTCTCCTCCTGTGTAGCCTCAGTCTCCACAACCTCAGGCTCCGGAGTACGGTCCTTGATAAAGCCCCTTAAAAAGTGAACTCCCACTCCGATAACGCCTACAACCAGAAGAATAGTCACCACTAAAATTATATACGCAAAAAGCTCTCCCTGCTTTCTTCTCTGGCGGCGAGAGAGCCTTTTTTCATCAAAATCCTGTTCATCCAAACGTGCCATCTATTTAATCCCCATTAGAGTCAAAAACTTTTTTCCTAGGTAATATGATAGCACAAAATTTGGCCTAATTAGTAAACAGCTTCATAAATATGTTCACTTCTTGCGTGCGAGAACAGATGCTCCGACAAAACCTCGCTCTCACTGCTTACAGTCTCGTAGGAGAGCTCAGCATCGGGGTATTTCTCCTCAAGCTCTTTTGCCACGCTTCCAAGGAGCAGTGCCAGAGCCTTTGGGTTTCTGCTGTAGACAAAAGAAATATCGAATTTATTTTCCCCGGTCTGAAGAATAAAGATCGATCCAACCAGCTCATTGTGAGAAATCACGCATTTGCAAAGCTCCGGTACGCATTCATCCTTCCACTCATCGTAGTCAAATACCGAGTAATCGTGGTTCTTTTCAAGAAATCGCAAAACATTTTCCTGAAAGCCCTTTGGCTTATCAAAAAAGGCTTCTGCCCCGACACTTCCCTTCTTTGGCTCCATCTTGGTGAGCTTTGATTCAACAACGTCCTTTGTTGTTATATAGTAGCGCTCATGGGAATAGTCAACCTCCATCTCATCAAGGGAGATAAAAAAGCTGTGGAGCTCTTTATCTGTATCTGACACATCAAATCTGCAGGCGATAGGATAAATCTCACCGGTATTATTAGCGAACTTTATCACCTGACGGACAAGCCCTGCTCCTACTCCCTGCCTCCTTGCAGCCTCTTCCACATAGAGCCAGTCTATGTCGTAGCGGAAGTTTGCAAAGGTAAAAGAGATACCTCCAAGGATCTCACCATCTTCGTTTACAGCCCCAAGGGAAACCCTGTTTCCGTTTGCCTTTAAAAAGGCAGGAAATACACATAAAAACTGATCTCTGTTTTCTTTGTTTATAAGAACATAGTCAATTGTCATGTAGTTCCCCCTCCTGTCTTATGGCTCTGTAACTCAGCCCAGTGAGTAGCATAATCTGCAGTAAATTTAGCCAGCTTTTCTGAATGCTCAAAGCTATCCTGTGCTTCTTTTGTTCCTGCACCGTGGGCAATGCTTCCCACCTCCGGTCCTGCTATTCCCTGATTGAAAGTATCTATGGAATGGTAAGCAAACATCTGCATTCTGGCTATCATTGCTATATCATGTGCAAGGTCCAGCTTGAAAACCAGATCCAGATGGGCCTTTTTATAATCGTAAATATAATCCATTTCTTCTGCCAGATCATCTATAGCTGTGGCCTTCCTTAGCATCTCATTGAATTTGAAAGGCTTTTCCTTTATCATCCTTTCAATCCATACAGTAACAGGTTCTGCTGCCGGATCAGGGAATTCAAAGCCCTCAAAGAGCTTAGGAAGCTGCTCATCCACAATATCCCTCTTGGCCTTTTCGTCATCCTCCTGCCAGGCCTTTAACCACCTCTTATTCTGCTCAAGGATGCGTCTGTCCTCAGCCGATACA
>JAEEGL010976286.1_pt1 | contig 21191 bp, 16 predicted proteins | sample 9134231 | NCBI WGS metagenome assembly JAEEGL01 (sample SAMN16246548, study PRJNA631951) | gut metagenome | biome: gut microbiome; feature: rumen; material: fiber-attached | host: Bos | place: Iran: Karaj | collected 2018-10 | reverse complement strand
GGGCGGTGCGCAGCACGGTGAGAATGCCCCACACGGCGGCCACCACTGCCGCGGCGATGACCACGCCGAGAATCACTTTTTTCAGCGTCTTGCTCATACTTCCACACCTCCCGACAGGATGCCGTCCCGGATGGTCCGGGTCATCTGGGCATGGCGGGCGATGCCTGCATCGTGGGTGATCATGATAATGGTGGCGCCGCTGTCCTCATGGAGCCGCTGAAACAGCTCCATCACCTGCGCGCCGCTGGCGCTGTCCAGGGCGCCGGTGGGCTCGTCGGCCAGCAGCAGCTTCGGCTTGCCCACGATGGCTCTGGCGATGGCCACCCGCTGGCACTGTCCGCCGGAGAGCTGGTGGGGATAGTTCCCCATCCGGTCCTGCAGGCCCATCTCCACCAGCAGGGCCTCGCCGTGCTCCCGGATCTCCCGGGTGTGCCGGGCCTTGCTGGCCTTCCAGTCCGGCTCCTCCCGGGCCAGCAGGGTCTCCGCCAGGGTGACGTTCTCCAGGGCGGTGTACTGGGGGAAGAGGTTGAAGGACTGGAACACCAGACCGAAGTGCAGCCGGTTCCTGCGGACGGCGGCATCGGACAGGGTGGACTTCTTTTCCGCGTCCAGCAGGGTCTCCCCCTTCACCCGGATGATCCCGGCGTCCGGGCGCTCCAGAAAATTCAGGCACCTCAGCAGGGTGGTCTTGCCGCTGCCGGAGGAGCCGATGATGCTCAGGGCGGTACCGGCCTCCATGCTGAAGGAGATGTCGTCCAGCACCCGGGTGCTGCCGAAGGACTTCCGGATGCCCTGTACTTCCAGGATAGGCATGGTGTGTTCCTCCTCTCAGCGGAAATAGCCGAGCTTCTTCTCCAGCCGGGCAAAGCCCACGGTGAGAAGCCCGTTGGCGATGAGGTAGTAGACGGCTGTGAAGAACAGGGGCCAGATGACGCCGGAGATGCCCTGGCTCCCCTTCATGAAGGCCTGGCCGGCCCAGATGATCTCCTGCAGGGCGATGATCCGGGACAGCGAGGTATCCTTCACCAGGGTGATGACCTCGTTGGAGATGGGGGGCACCACGGCCTTCACCATCTGCAGGAGCTTCACCCGGAAGAAGATCTGCCGCCGGGTCATGCCCAGCACCAGGCCGGCCTCCTCCTGCCCCTTGGGGATGCCCTGGATGCCGCCCCGGAAGATCTCGCAGAAGTAGCAGGCGTAGTTCACCACAAAGGCGAAGGACGCGGCGGCAAAACGCCCGGCCTCCCCGCCGTTCCAGCGCAGCCCCTTGAGGAAGGCCAGGAAGGCATTGCCCGCGGCCGCCTCATTGGAGATGCCGGCGGACAGAAGCCCCGGGCCGTAGTAGACGATGAGCAGCTGGATCATCAGCGGGGAGCCCCGGATGATCCACACCAGCACCTGGATCAGCCGTTTCAGCACGTGGGTCCGGCTCATCTCCCCCGCCGCCAGCAGCAGCCCCAGGGGCAGGGCGCCCACCAGGGTCACCAGAAACAGCTTCAGGGTCTGTACAAAGCCCACGTTCAGGGCGTTGAAGACGATGGGAAACTGTTGGAAGAATTGTTCCATGGCTGCCTCCCGGGCATGTGTCTGCTTCTGAAAAAGGGACGTCCGCGCCGGACGTCCCCGGATCCATGCTGTGTCTTACTCCTGGGGGAGGATGGCCGCCTGCACGCCGTACAGGGCCGCCACGTCGCTCATGGTGCCGTCCGCCCAGATGAGGGTGAAGAAGCTGTTCAGCTCATCCGCCAGGTCGGAACCCTTGCGGAAGCCCACGCCGTACTCCTCGTCGCTGAGCTTCAGGGTGTAGGTCAGCTGGGTGTAGCTGGTGCCCTCGCCCACCATGGCCGCCGCCATGAGGGAGTCGATGATGGCCGCGTCGGAGGTCTGCGCCGCCACTTCCATCAGGGCAGCCGCCTGGCTGGACACCGGGTTCACGTTGAAGCCCAGCGCCAGGGCGACCTCCTCACCGGAGCTGCCGGCCTCCACCGCGAAGGTCAGGCCCGCCAGGCTGGCGGCGTCCGGATACTGGGCCGCCGCGTCCACGGGCAGCACCACGATCTGGGCGTTGTTGGCATAGGCGCGGGTGCAGCTCATGGCGTTGAGCACGTCCTCCCGCAGGGTCATGCCGTTCCAGACGCAGTCGATGTTGCCGGCGTCCAGCTCCAGGGTCTTGTTGTCCCAGTCGATCTCCACAAACTCCACGTCCACGCCCAGCCAGGCTGCGAAAGCCCGGGCCAGGTCCGCGTCAAAGCCGATCCAGGTCCCGTTCTCGTCCGGATAGTCCATGGGCTCAAAATTGGTGATGCCCACCACCAGCTTGCCCTTGGCCTGCACGGCCTCCTTGTCGCTCTCGGCCAGGGCCAGGCAGGACACGCAGAGCAGCGCGGCGCAAAGCAGGATCGCCATCAGTTTCTTCATGGGTGATTCCTCCGTTCACATGTTGTCGGGATGACTTCTTCAATATATCACTTTATCACGTTGAAGTCAAGACGGGGGATGTGCCTTCCGTGTTCCGGGAAGACGGGGGAAAACCAGCCCAGACGGGTCCGGAAACGGGGGCGGCAGGCCAATCAGCCGGAGACAGATGACAAATGATGGAAAGTGTGATATGGTTCTGTACAAGAAAAAAACACCTGCCCCGGCTGCTTTCGTGAGGCGGGACAGGCGGGGAGGAGCTTCGGCATGAGAAGAATGATTTTGAGGCTGCTGGCCGTCCTGTCGGCCGTCGTTCTGCTGGCTGCGGGCAGCGCGGGCGCCCTGGAGGGCCTGACGGAGATGCAGGACAACTTCTTCGTCAGCCCGGACCCGGCCTATGAGAAGCTTGTGGACCGGGTGCAGAAGGCGTCCCACAGGAACAGCTACATCGGTTCGGTGCTGCTGGCCACCGACGAGGCCGTCATTCTGTACGGCGGTCCCCGGGCCATGACGACAAACGGCCGGCCGGCGGACCTGCACACCACCTATGACATCGGCTCCTGCTCGAAAGTCTTCACCGCCGTGGCGGTCTTTCAGCTGGTGGAGGCGGGGCTGATCTCCCTGGACGACCCCGTAACCAAATACTTCCCGGCGTATGAGGCGGGGCGGGACATCACGGTCCGTCATCTGCTCCACATGCAGTCGGGCATTGCGGACTATGTCAACGAGCCGCCGGCCTTCTGGGTGAAGGTGGACCCGGCGGAGATGGACGCGTTCCTGGTCAGGTTCTACCGGGACGAGGTGCCGGACGGGGAACTGCTGGAAAACCTGTATGCCGCGCCGCTGCTCTTTGTCCCGGGCACAGAGCAGCGCTACTGCAACACGAACTACCATCTGCTGGCCCTGATCGTGGAGCAGGTCTCCGGCCAGCGCCTGTGCGATTACCTGGAGGAGCACGTCTTCCGGGTCTGCGGCATGGAGCACACCACGGCCATGGCCATCGGCGACGAGACCAGCGTGCCCCGGCTCTTCGGGGAACTGCTGGAGGCCGGGATCGTCAATGAGAACGGGTATTCCTTCTCCCCCCTGCAGGAGCGGGGCGCCGGCGGGATCCACACCTGCATGGCGGACCTGTGGGCCTTTGACCGGGCGCTGGTCTCCGGACAGCTGGTGAGCAGCGCGTCCCTGGAGGAGATGACGCGTTTCGAGATGGACTACGGCTGCGGGCTGTATCCCTATGAGAAGAACTCCTTCGGCCACTCGGGAAGGAACGGCACTTACACCACCCAGAACGTCATCATCATGTCAAAAAAGTACGGACGGATCTACTTCATCGCCTCCACCGCCACCGACGCGGGCACTTACGGCCTGGCCGCCCTGATGCAGGCCGTCTTCTCGCAGCTGGGGACGGACTGACGGAGCGGCCGCCTGCGGCCTCGCCGGGGCCGGACGCCTCAGTAGCGGTTGTGCACCACCTCGGCGAAGCACAGCACGTCCCGGATGTCGACGGGGGTGCCGTCGTCCAGGATGGCCCGGCCGCTCATCCGCCCGAAGACCTGGTGCTGGTCGGAGACCAGGAGCTTGAAGTCGAGCTTGGCGGCCCGGTCCAGCACGGGGCGGAAATCCATCTCAAAGCGGCCGTCGGAGGAGGAGAAGCGCCAGGGGTCCGTCATCCTGCCCTCCGGGAGATGGAAGGTGACGTCCTCCAGTTTGTGGACCCGGCCGTCGTAGAAGAGGACGTTCTCCGTGGCGGCCTCGGTGTTGCCGAAGCCATAGCCGATGTTGAAGCCGAAGGGGACCCCGCCGAGGTCCGCGTTTCCGGAGCCCCAGTACCAGGTGTTGTCGTAGGTCCAGACGCCGCGGCCCCAGTCCAGGGTGCCGAAGTCCGAGGCGGGGTCGAAGGCATAGCGCACGCCGTCGAAGGCCATCCAGCCCGAGGCCCGCATGCAGTTGATCTTTTGGTTATAGTAGAAGCGGCCTGCCTTGTCCCAGGGGGTGGCGATGACCATGGACTCCATGTCCGGCTGCTCCAGCACGATGTCGCAGTCGAAGGGCTTCCCCTCGTGGAAACGCTCAAAATGGCAGGTGATGCGCCGTTTCCCGCCTCCCGGGGAGAAGCGCATCTGCAGGCGCCGGTCCTCATAGACCGTGTCTCCGCTCCCGGAGGCGGAGGGCAGCTTCAGCCTCCCCATGGGGAAGGCGTTGAGGACCGTCTCGGTGTGCTCCCAGGGCTTTCCGCCCAGCAGGAGCAGGGAGACGGACTGCAGCCCGATGTAGCCGTCGTCGGAGATGGTGAAGGCCCCGGCGAAGCCCTGCCCCATCACGAGGTAATAGTCCCACTCCTTGATCCGCCAGGCCGGCGCCTTGATCCGGCTGCGGTCGTAGCGCTGCAGCGGATGCCGGGACCAGCCGGGTTCCGCCAGGTTACCCCGGGGGTCCAGCAGCTCCCGGGGCTTTGTGATTTCATGGTTTCGCATGCGGGCACCTCCTCTGCGGCCGGTTTGAGGGAACAGGCTTACTTCTGCTCTTTTTCGCCCCGCATCCTGAGGCCGCTGCCGGCGATGAGGCCGATGAGGGCGGGGAACAGCTGAAGCAGCCCTCCGAAAAGGGCTCCGGGGATGGGGATGAAGCCGATGATGATGGCGGAGTGCCCGAAGACCGCGGTCCAGCCGGGGTCCCGGATGAACCACAGGACGGTCAGGGCAAGCCCTGCCGCGATGACGAGAAAGCCGAGGATCCTGTATTTCACGGAAGCCACCTCCGCGGAACGCCGAAGAAAGCGGTTTGATGTCTCAGTATAGCACAGAATGGAGAAAAATGCCACCTGGAAGCGTGAACGCTTCCGGCCGGAAAAAACCAGTGAAAAACCGCCGGCTCCCTCCGGCACGCGGAGACGGGAGCGGGCGGTTTTTCGGGGAGATCAGCCCCCGGGCTGGGCGTTGGGATCCACGTCCAGCCGCTGGCGGGCCACCAGCTCGGCGAAGATGCCGTTCTTCTCGATGAGCTGCTCGTAGGTGCCGTCCTCGGCGATCCTGCCGCCGTCGATGACCAGGATCCGGTCGCAGTGGCGGATGGTGGAGAGCCGGTGGGCGATGACGATCCGGGTGCACTTCATGGCGTCCAGGGCCTCGGAGACCTTCTTCTGGGTGATGTTGTCCAGGGCGGAGGTGGCCTCGTCGAAGATGAGGATCTTGGGCTTGGGAGCGATGGCCCGGGCGATCATCAGGCGCTGGCGCTGGCCGCCGGAGATGGTGCCGCCGCCCTCCTGCAGGATGGTGTTCATGCCCATGGGCATATCCCGGATGTCGGAGGCGATGCCGGCTGTCTCCGCGGCGTCCCAGGCGTCCTGCACGCGCATGGTGGGGGCGGAGATGGAGATGTTCTCAAAGATGGAGCCGGAGAAGAGCTTGCCGTCCTGCATGACGGTGCCGATGTGGCGGCGCAGGGAGCGGGCGTCCAGGTGCTGCAGGTCCTTGTTGTCATAACTGATGACACCGCGGCTGGGTTTCTCAAAGCCCAGCAGCAGCCGGACCAGGGTGGACTTGCCGCTGCCGCTCCGGCCGACGATGGCCACATACTGTCTGGCGGGGATCTTGAGGCTGAAGTCCTCGAAGATGGGCTTGCTCTCCGGGTCGTAGCCGAAGGTCACGTGGGAGATCTCAATGGCGCCGGAGAGGCGGGTGACGGTGAACTTCGTCTCGGCGGCCTCGGGCACGGCGGAGAGCAGGGGCTTGATGATCTCGATGACCGGCTTGATGGAGGCGGCGGACACCGCCACCGAGGCCAGGGAGGAGAAAGCGCTGGAGATGTAGCCGTAGGCGCTGTTGAAGGCGTAGTAGTCCGCCACGCTCACCCGGCTGTGGACGGCGACCCAGTACATGATCCCCGTGCCCACCAGGGTGATGGCCGAGGTGATCACCGAGGAGAGCTTGATAATGGAGGGAACGTTGTAGGTCAGGTCGGCGGATTTCACGTAGTACTGGGACCACTTCACGAAAGCCCGGTTCTCCGCGCCGCTGAGGCGGATCTTCTGGATGCCGGAGATCAGGGAGAAGATCAGGCCGCGCTCCTTGGCCGTGCAGACCATCTTCTCGGCGTCGATGCGCATCTGGATCCGGGCGGTGAGCAGGCTGATCCCCAGGGTCAGCAGGGTGACGATCAGGCTGGGCCACACCAGGCTGGGGGCGAAGGTGAAGATCTGCGCCAGGTAGACCAGGGAGAACACGCCGGTGATGGCGGTGGAGAAGAGGGAATCGACAATGGTGGAGCACAGGCCTTCCATGTAGCCGAGGTACTGGCTCAGCTCACCCGCGGAATACTCCTTGAAGAAGGAGGCGGGCAGGTTCAGGATGCGCATCATGGTGGCCGCGTTGACGTTCAGGCTCAGCTTGCCCCGGATGCGGCTGAGGAGCATGGCGCGGATGATGTTCAGCATCAGGGTGCCGACGGTGGCGCAGATGAGGAAGGAGACCACGGCGAAGAGCAGCTGCTCGCTCCCCGTCTGGATCACGGTCCCCATGAGGATCTGGTTCAGCTTGGGGGCCAGCATGCCCACCAGGGTGATGGCCAGGGCGGCCACGCCGAAGCTGATGAGGTCCTGCATGGTGAGACAGCTCACCATGTAGCGCAGGAGGTCCCGGATCTTCAGCGCATGGGAGGGGAAGGGGCGGTAGAAGCACATGGCCTCGCTGTCGATGAGCTTCTCCACGGCGGCGTTGACCTTCACCCTGGCGCCGGTCTTGGGGTCCGTATACTGGTAGCCGCCCATGTCGGAGGGCAGCAGGGCGATGACGGCGCCGCTGTCCTTCAGGGAGGCGATCATGGCCCCCATGGCGTCGCTGTGCCAGCCTTTGGCCAGGTCCACCCGGCGGCTGAGGATGCCGGTGCCGGAGAGGAGATACTCCAGCCGGTCCTCCAGCCCCTTGATGCCGGCGGGTACCTCCCGCTCCTTGACCCCCATGTAGTTCAGCAGAGCGGAGACCGCGTCGCTGACATCCGCATCGTCCCGGAGAAAGCTGCGGGTCTTCCGGCCGGTGACGGACCGGGCAATGTTGTCAAAGGAGTCGTCCAGGAGCTCCCGTTCATGTTTCTTTCTGAATTCGATCTGCTCGTCAAACCAACCCACGGACGTTCACCTCCTTACTCGTTGCTGACCAGACTGGTGTAGATGCCGCCCAGGGCGAAGAGCTCATCGTGGGTGCCCCGCTCCACGATCTTCCCCTTGTCCAGCACGATGATCTCGTCACAGTCGCGGATGGTGGAGAGGCGGTGGGCGATGATGATGCAGGTGATGCCCCGGGCGTTGATGGACTGGATGACGTCATACTCCGTGCGGGCATCCAGGGCGGAGGTGGCTTCGTCCATGATGCAGATGGTGGGATCCTGGGCCAGGGCCCGGGCGATCTCCAGCCGCTGCCGCTGTCCGCCGGAGAGGTCCCGGCCGCCGTCCAGCAGCTTGTGGCCGAAGCCGCCCTCCCGGGTGACGATGTCGTCGTAGACACCGGCGTCCCGGGCAGCCAGGGTGACCTCGAAGTCCTCGATGGCGCTGTCCCACATGCGGATGTTCTCGGAGATGGTATCCTCGAACAGGGTGATGTCCTGGTCGATGACGCTCACGGAGCCGGTGAAGACATCGCGGTCGATGCGGTCGATGGGGACGCCGTCGAAGGTGACGGTCCCGCTCCAGGGCTGGTACAGGCCGGCGATGAGCTTGGCCAGGGTGGATTTCCCGCAGCCGGTCCGCCCCACGAAGGCGATCTTCTGTCCGGGCTTCACCGTCATGGAGAAGTCGGTGATCTGGGGCTTGCCCAGGCGGGAGTAGCCGAAGGTGACGTTCTTGAGCTCAATGGCTCCGGAGAGCTTCTGGTACTCGTCGTGCTTCTCCCGGGGGGAGAAGACGGGGTCCTCCTTGTAGCTCATGACGTCGTCCACCCGCTCCATCTGGGTGATCATCTCCTGCAGGGACTGGCCTGCGTTGCTCAGGTTGGTGGCCGGCTGCATGAAGGACCCCAGGAAGCCCTGGAAGGCCATTACCATGCCGGGGGTGAACTCGCCCCGGAGCACCAGCAGGATGCCCAGCCCCAGCACCACGATGTTGGCCACCATGTTGATGAAGGCGGGAAGCGAGCCCAGGAAAAGGTTTAGCCGGGTGTAGGACACGGACTGGGAGTTGACGCTGGCCTGGTAGCCGGACCAGCGGCCGAAGAAGCCGTTCTCCGCGCCGGAGGCCTTGATGGTCTCGATCATGCTGATGCCCGAGAGGGTGGAGGAGGAGAGCTTGGCGGCGTCCCGCTGCTGGACCCGGGTGATGTTCACCCGCCTGGCCGTGACGATGGAGGAGACCACCATGTTCAGGATGATGGCTCCCACGCCGATGAGGGACAGCAGCCAGCTGTAGCGGATCATCACCACCAGATAGAAGACCATCATCAGCGCCTGGAGGGCCAGGGGGGCGAAGGTCTTGATCATGGTGTCGGCGATGGTGGCGTTGGTGCTCTGGCGGTCGGCGATATCGGCGGAGAGGCGCTGGGTGAAGAACTGCATGGGCAGGCGCAGCACCTTCCACAGGTAGGAGGCCTTGCCGTAGGAGGCCATCTTGCCCTGGATGCGCAGGGAGTAGACGGCGGAGATCCAGCTGACCACGATGCTCAGCACGGCCAGCAGGCAGTAGAGCACCATGAAGGCCGGCATCCACTCCGGGTTCTGCCGGGTGAGGAGCCGGTCCAGGAAGGTCCGGTTGAAGGCCGGACTGATAATGCCCAGGAGGGCGGAGATGGTGGCGGTGAGGACCACGAAGGCCGTGGCCATGCCGGTGCCCTTCAGCCGGTCCCTGGCATAGGAGAAGATGGACTTGGGCTTGCCCGAGGGCTCGAAGTCCTCCCCGGGCTCAAAGACGATGCAGATGCCGGTGAATTCCCGGTCGAACTCCTCCCAGTCCACCAGCACCCGGCCCCGGGCCGGATCGTTGATGACCGCCCGGTCCCCCTTGAAGCCGCAGAGCACCACAAAATGGTTGAAGCCCCAGTGGATGATGCAGGGGAAGGGACCGTCGGCCTGCAGGGCCTCCGGCTCGACCCGCCAGCCGGTGACCTTCATGCCGTAGCTGCGTCCCGCCGCCAGGATGTTCCGGGCGCTGGAGCCGTCCATGGAGACGCCGCAGTCCACCCGGGCCTGCTCCAGGGTGATGTACTTGCGGTAATAGTGCATGATCATGGTCAGGGAGGCGGCGCCGCACTCCAGGACCTCCATCTGCATGACCACCGGAACCTTGGCCACACCCTTCTGGATGGGCATGGGGGTTGTTTTTTTGCCGAACAAGGGGACACCTCCTCACTGCAGAAGAAGAGAGAGGGGACGCAGATCCTCGGTGACCACCTCGCCGGTGTAGCAGCCCAGGCTGAGGTTGATGGTCACGGGGACCTCGAACACCCAGTCGCCCACCTGCAGGTTGCCATGGACGAGGATGTCATAGGGGGTGTCGTCCGGGAGCTTGTACATCTGGTCCATGCTGATGCCGGAGCCGGTCTGCAGCGGGAATTCCCGGCCGTCCACGGAGACCACGCCCCGGTTCATCACCGCCTCCGCCTGCTCGTAGGGGACGAAGCAGACCCGCTTGTCCTCTCCCACCCAGACAGCCACCTGGGCGGTGGTGTGGATGCGCCCGAAGATGCCCCAGAGGATGCCGCCCACCAGCAGCATCACCACGGCGGCCAGGACGATCCAGACCTTGGGCGAGGTGACCCGGAGATAGTCGTTCAGCGATTCCGGGGAGTCCATGGCGGCGACGGTTTTCTCCCGGAACAGACCGCTGTTGGTTTTCTGCTGCTCTGACATGACGACGATGTCCTCCTTATTAAGTAGGATAACGGGAAAGGGATCCCGGAAAAACAGGGCGTATGCGCCCGTCCGGGGAAAGCGCCCGGAGAAGACCTGCGGCAGGCAGAGTGCCCTGCTGCCCGGTCGATCCATTGTAACAGTTTTTTTCCCGTGAATCAACCGTGTTTTTCCCGAAAAACGCCGGGAATCCTGCCGGCCCGGGAGGGGAGCGGAGGGCGGCGGCGGAGGGGGACACCGGGTTTTGCCGCCGGGCCGTCATGCCGCACTTGAAATGTGGGGCGTTTGCGGTTATACTGTACCGGTACCCGCGTGTACAGACTTTTTGTGATGGAAGCGGAGGCAGCATGGCACAGCCAAGAAGACTGATCGGCGCACTGCTGGACAACGTGAGCCGCGTGATTGTCGGCAAGGAGGAGGCGATCGAGTACGCCCTCATCGCCCTGCTTTGCCGCGGCCATGTCCTGATCGAGGACGTGCCGGGGGTGGGGAAGACCACCCTGGCGGCGGCGCTGGCGAGATCCCTGGACTGCAGCTTCCGCCGCATCCAGTTCACCCCGGACCTGATGCCCTCGGACGTGACGGGCTACACCTTGGTGAACGTCCGCACGGGGGACGAGGAGTTCCGGGAGGGAGCGGTGATGAGCCAGGTGGTGCTGGCGGATGAGATCAACCGGACCAGCCCCAAGACCCAGTCCGCCCTGCTGGAGGCCATGGAGGAGCACCAGGTGACGGTGGACGGCGTGACCCATCCCCTGCCCAACCCCTTTATCGTGCTGGCGACCCAGAACCCGGATGCCTTTGCCGGCACCTACCCCCTGCCGGAGGCCCAGCTGGACCGCTTTTTCCTGCGGATCGCCATCGGCTATCCCACCCAGGAGCAGGAGATGGAGGTGCTGGAGCGCTACACAGGCCAGGTGCGGCCCCTGGAGCAGCTCCAGCCCGTGTGCTCCGCCCAGGACGTGGTGGCCATGCAGGAGGCGGTGGCGGGCATCTACTGCGCGCCGCAGATCCGCGCCTATGTGGCGGCCCTGGCGGCGGCCACCCGGAGCACGTCCTCCCTGCAGCTGGGACTGTCCACCCGGGGAGCTATCGCCCTGCTGCGGGGCGGCCAGGCCTGCGCCCTGCTGGACGGCCGGGACTATGTGACGCCGGAGGATATCCAGCACATGGCGCTGCCGGTGTGCTGCCACCGGCTCATGGTGAACCCGGAGGCCCGGGTCAGGGGGGCGACGGCGGAGGGCGTCATGCGCTCCGTGCTGAACCAGGTGTCCGTCCCGGTGCGGATGTGAGGAGGACGCGTCAGCATGCTGGTCCTGATGGCGGTATGCCTGCTGGCGGCGCTGTCCACCGGCAGCGTGGTGCTGCTGATGGCGGCGCTGCTGATCCTCACGGCCTATGCCCTCGGATTGATCGCGGCGTTCTGGACGGCGCGGACCCTGCGGGCCTCTCTGGAGACGGACACGGCGCGGGTGACCCGGGGCAGTCCGGTGACCCTTCGCGTGCGGCTGCGCCACGGCTGCCTCCTGCCCACGGCGCCCCCGGTGCTCACCGTGAGCACCGGTCCCGGCAGCCCGCCGGTGCAGGTCACGGTGCCTGCCGGCCGGCGGGAGACCGGACATCAGCTGTCCTTCACGGTGGACCATGTGGGCGTGAGCAGCCCCGGGCTGACAGCCTGTTCCGTCCGGGACGTCCTGGGGCTGACCGCGGTCACCCGGGAATTTCCGGATATCCGGACAGAATTGGTGGTGCTGCCCAGCTGCTTTGAACTGACCCCCCTGGTCTTCGCCCCCAGCGATCCGGGGCTGGGAAACGCGGCCAGCGCCACGGAGGACGCCTCCGACCCCATGGACGTGCGGCCCTGGCAGCGGGGCGATTCTCTCAAGAAGGTGCACTGGAAGCTCTCCGCCCGCAAGCGGGAGCTCATGGTGCGGCGCTTTGAGGAGCCGACGCTGCCGGAGGCCCTGGTGCTGCTGGACTGCACGGCGCCGGAGACGGGCGGCCTGGAGGGGGATGCCCGGGAGGCCATCCGGGATTCCCTGCTGGAGACCGCCGCCAGCATCATGAACGCCCAGATGCAGGACAAGAACGAGGTCCGTCTGCCGCTGCAGGGGGACCACCCGGAGGAGCTGAACCTGCGGATGGGCATGCCCCTGGTGCTGGAGCGCCTGGCCCGGGTGGAACTGAACGCCGCCGTGCCCTTCGCGCAGCAGCTGCTGGATGCCTCCCAGCGCATCCGCCGCTACGGCGCCGCGGTGGTGATCACCACCCGCCTGGACGGCCAGACCACGGACCTGATGGTGAACCTGAGACGCATGGGACCCACCCTGCGCCTCTACCTGGTGACCCACACCCCGGACAGGGCGGACTGGCGGAGGCTCATCAGCCGGCTGCAGGAGGCGGGGGCGGAGGTCATCGCGGTAGCGCCCCCCAGATAGGGAAGTCTTCGGAGGAAGGTGACGGCATGCCCCTGAGTGCCCGGTGCAAAAAATGCGGCATGGAGGCCGCCCCCGGCGCCTGCTGCCCCCGCTGCGGCGGGAAACAGGGAACGCCGCGGTATTTCTGGCGGGTACAGCAGCGGCCCGTGCTGAGCTGGGACCGGTGGAATGCGCCCATGCGGATCCTCCTCCCCATCATCGGGGTGGTGGCGGGAACGGTGACGGTGCTGGAAGCCCTGAGCGGGGATCCGGCGCGCCTGAGGCAGCTGCTCACCGGTGACCTGCCCCTGCTGCTGGGGGCGATGCTGGGCGCGGCGGTGCTCCTGACCGGGCTGGTGCTGGCGTGCCAGGGCACCGAGGTGCTGGAGATCGCGGCGGACAAGACAGGGCTCACGGTGACGACACTGCTGCCCCGGCCCGGCATGCTTTCCCTGCTGGCGCGCCTGCGGAGCCCGGCCCTGGCGGGGAGCGCCTCACTCCGCCGGGAATACGGCCTTTTCCTGGGGGAGAAGAAGCTCCCCTGGAAGGCCTGCAGGCGGGTGCAACTCTGGCCGGAGAAGCAGATGATGCTGTTCTATGCCCCCGCGCGGTGGCTGCAGCTGGCCATCCCCTGTGACCGGACGGCCTGGCTGGATCTGGGCAGCCTGGTCCGGGAGAAGCTGGGGAAGCGCAGGGACGTCAGCCTGCCGGCGGAGCTGCGGGGAGAATCCGGGACGGCAAAGTCCGGCGGGAGCCGGCAGACAGAGACCCAGATCTCCCTGGAGGAGATCGCGGCCATGAATGCCGAGGCGGCACAGACGGACAGTGAGGAATGAGGCCTGATTCAGGCGTGTCAGACGAGGACGGAGCATGAGCAACAAGAAGAAACGGGTCAATGAATACGAGCGCGGACCGTCCATCAGCAGGCCCCGGCGGGCGCTGCGGTGGCTGGTGCTGATCGCCGCGGCGGCACTGCTGGTCGTGGGGGTGCGGGTGCTGTTTTTCGGCAGCAGCAGCGGCACCCGGATCAACGCGGTGCTCCTGCCCTGCGCGGCCTCCCAGGATGTGACGGTGATGGGAGACCGGGTGCTGTACTACGACGGGAGCAGCATCCACTGCCTGGGGGCCTCCGGGGGCATCCGCTGGAGCGTGCCCGTGGGCAGCGGCGCCCGCTTCTCCGCCTCGGAAAACCACATGGTGGCCTGGCAGGGGACCAATGTGTTCATCGTGGACGGGAACGGCAGGACCACCTACAACGCGCGCCAGGACGGCGAGGTGCAGTTCGCCCGGATCTGCGGCAACTACTGCGCCATCGTCTGCGGGGAGGACACCAAGCCGGTGCTGCTGGTGAAGAACCTGGAGGGCGGCGCGGTGGACTCGGAGCGGGAAGCCTACGAGGGCATGGTGATCCTGGACGTGGGCTTCTACGGGGAAGCCAACCAGTACATGTGGACCCTGGCCATGGATTTTTACGGCGTGGCGGTGAACACGGTGCTGAACACCTTCCAGGTGGGCAAGATGAACACCGGCCTGGAGAACCTGGGGGAGTACATCGCCTACAAGGTCATCTATGACAACGGGGTGCTGCGGGTCTACACCACCCAGCAGATGTATTCCTTCGACTACAAGGCAGTGCAGAACATGTCCGGCTCCCAGCTGGTCTACGGCTGGGAGGTCATCGGGGTGGACTTCCCCCAGCGGGGCAATGCCAATGTGCTCCTGGCCCGGTCGGACCAGATGAACGCCGCCAACGGCCTCAGCGAGCTGCGGGTCATGTCCGGCACCACGGACCGCCGCTTCGACGTGCCGGACCTCTGCGTGGGGGCGGCCATCCAGGGCAGCAGCATCTATGCCTTCTCCGGCAATGTGATCTACCATACGGGCATCGCCCGGCAGCAGTTCTACAGCCATCTGATCCCCCTGGCGGAGGGCGCGCGGATCACCGGCCTCATCGGGGTCACCAGCAGCGGGCGGGCCATCGTCGCCTGCGGGGAGGATGTCTACTCGGTGTCCCTGCCCAGATAAACCGCGGCACGGAAGGAGATGTCGGGCGTGAACACGCGGAAACGCCAGCTGATCGGGCTGTCCAGGATGGACAGCCTGTTTTCCCTTGTCTGCTGCATGGCGGTGTACCGGATCCTGGGCTTCAGTCCCCTGTGCGGCGGACTGTTCCTCACCGCCTGGGCGGCGGTATCCCTGTTCTTTGTCTGCCTGGACGGGGCATACCGCCGGCTGCTGGGCAGGAGCAGGCGGTGGTGGTGCGCGGCGGCGCCGGCTGTTTTCTGCGCCTGCGCCCTGCTGTGGGTGCTGTGGCTGATGGAGCGGGTATCCCCCGCGAAGGGCACCGCGCTGCCGCAGTTCCTTGCCCTGGTCCTGCTGCTCCGCGACCTGGGCTGCCGCCTGCTGCTCCTGCGGCCGGCGGGGAAAAAGCCCTGGCTGACTGCGCTGCACCTTGCTGCCGCGGCGGCCGTGCTCTGGCTGCTGCTCCGGCATGCACCCGGCCCCCAGGAGTGGGGAGCGGCCGCGGTCTGCGTCCTGTGCGGCGCCGGGACACTCTGTCTCCAGCTGACAGCGTGCCGCGGGGAGCCCGGGGATGCCGCGCCGAAGGACACGGAGCGGGCCGCGCAGATGCTGGAACGCCTCCGGGAGACCAACGCCTGCCGGATCCACGGGTGGCTCTCCGGGCTGACGGTCGCCGCCCTGTACGGGAGTGCCGCGGCCCTGGCGGCGGACCTGCTGCTCCGGGTGCGGGGGCCGGGCTGGCTGATGCTGACGGCCGTGCCGGCGGGCATCCTGGCGGCGGTGATCCCCCTGGCTGTCCTGGAGCCGCGGAGACGGCAGGCGGACCCCGCCCACACGGCCATGGGGGGCCTGCTCCTGTGGCTGGGCGGCCTGCTGGTGTACCTCTTGGGGGCGCGGCCGGCGGAGGGGGTGTCCTTTGCGGCCTGCCTGGGCCTGTTCTGCACCGCGGCGGGGATGACCTTCGCCCTGATCGCCGGGAACCGGCTGGAGGAGCGCATGCCCCCGGCTGCCCGTTTTGCCGCGGGGGAGCTTTGGGATGAGGCCGGTTACGGCCGGATCCGGTCAGCCGGGACGGAGGCGGCGGCCTTCTCCGGGCAGACCCTGGCCCTGCTCTGCCTGGTGCTGGCGGCGGTGCTGCTTTCGTCCCCGGCGGAGCGTCCGGCCCTGCTGCTTCCCGCCGTGCTGGCGACGGCGGCGGCGCTGGTGCTGGCCTTGCAGTTCCCCCTGTCCACCCGCTTCTCCGGCAAGCTGGAGCGGTATCTGCGCCTGACGGAGGAGGGCGGGGAGAACAAGACCCTCCGGGAGCAGCTGGACCGGGTGGTGGTGCAGCAGTTCCGGCAGCCCCTGGCCACCCGTTTCCTGCGGATGGTGATCCGCCGGGTCTATCCCCACCGGCTGGAGGGGCTGGAGAATATCCGGACAGACGATGACAACCCCCTGGTCTTCCTGTGCAACCACGGGGAGATCTACGGGCCGGTGGCCGCCATCTGCAACATCCCGGTGCCGGTGCGCCCGTGGGTGATCTCCTACATCGTGACGGAGCCCAAGGAGATGGAGGACTACATCTACAAGTATAACATTCAGGACATCCGCTGGATCCCGGAGAAGCCCGGGCGGGCTCTTGCCCGGCTGCTGAGCCGCCTGAGCGTCTGGTGCATGACCCAGCTGGAGTGCGTCCCGGTCTACCGGGACAAGCCGGCCCAGCTGATGAAGACCTTCCGGGCCTCGGTGGAGGCGCTCCAGGCCGGGGACAACCTGCTGATCTTCCCGGAGAACCCCAACGCGGCGGGCCAGGACCACGGCTTTGAGCGGGAGGGGATCGGCACCCTCTTCGCCGGCTTCGCCATGCTGGGGGACATCTACTACAAGCGCACGGGCAAGCGCTGCCGCTTTGTCCCCATGTACTGCGACAAGCACAACCGCACCATCACTTTCGCCCCGGAGATCGTCTTCGACGTGGAGGCGGACGGGGAGACGGAGCGGCATCGGGTGGCCGCCGTCTGTGAGGCGGAGCTGAACCGCATGTGGGCGGAGGGCCAGCGGAAGCTCCGGGAGAGACGGGAAAAACGGCGGCGGGGCAGACCGGAGGGGAACTGACCCTTGACGCGCCCCGGCCCTTGCGCTACAATAGGCACAGCAAAACAACTGAAGGAGGCATCCCCATGGCCATCACCACCAAACCCTTCGGCACGGCACCGGACGGATCCCCGGTGACCCTGTACACCCTGACCAATGCCTTCGGCTCCTCCGTCTCCGTGATCGACTTTGGCGCCATCCTGACCTCCATCATGGTCCCGGACCGGGAGGGAAAGCTGGCGGACGTGGCGTTGGGCTTCGACAATCTGGAGCGCTACGTCGGCAGCCACGGCAGCATGGGGGACACCGTGGGCCGCTATGGCAACCGCATCGGCAAGGGCCGCTTCACCCTGGACGGGGTCACCTATCAGCTGGCCCTGAACGACCATGGCAAGAACCACCTCCACGGCGGTGTCGAGGGCTTCTGCAAGCGGATGTGGAAGGCCACCCCCATCCCCGGCGAGCACCGGGACAGCGTGGCTTTCCGCTATGTGAGCCCCGACGGGGAGGAGAACTATCCCGGTACCCTGGACGTCACCGTCACCTACACCTGGGACGAGGACGACAACCTGATCATCCGCTATGAGGCCACCACGGACAAGCCCACCCTGTGCAACCTCACCAACCACACCTATTTCAACCTGGGCGGCCATGACCACGGCACCGTGCGGGACCATGAGGTCCTCATCGAGGCGGACGTCATCACCCCGGTGGACGACGAGCTGATCCCTCTGGGCAGCTACATGCCGGTGGTGGGCACGCCCCTGGACTTCAGCGACGGCCTGCTCATCGGCGACGGCCTGGACGCCATGGACGGCTGCAGCCAGATGGCTCCGGCCGGCGGCTATGACCACAACTTCGTGCTCCGCAAGGGGGAGAACCTGGGCCTGGCGGCCTGGGTCTTCCACGAGGACAGCGGCCGGGTGATGGAGGTCCTCACGGACCAGCCCGCCATCCAGCTCTACACCGCCTGCACCACCAACCTGGAGGGCGGCAAGGACGGCGCCTGCTACGGCCACTACTCCGGCTTGTGCCTGGAGACCCAGCACTGCCCGGACGACCCCAACAACCCCCAGTTCCCCGGCACCACCGTGCTCCGCCCCGGCGAGAAGTACGACACCACCACCATCTACGCCTTCCGCGTGGCGGACGACGAGGAGGACGCGGAGTAAGCCGCAGTAAAAAAGGAGCTCCCGGACCGGACGCAGCGCGTCCCTTCGGGGGCTCCTTTTCCTTCGGCCGGTGTGCTCACAGACCAAACAGACGGGCCATGAACCGGGCCCGCAGCAAGCGGTAGCGGGCGGCTTTTTCGTGCTTGGCGAAGTGGACTTCCCGGGATTGCGGGTACCCAAGGCTGTAGTCCAGTATGGTGCTGCCGAACTGCCCGCTGGTGAGATCAAAGAGACAGCCTTCCACCACGTTGAAGCAGTGGATGCTTCCGTCGGGCAGGGGGATGCCCAGCACCTCGCCGTCGAAATAGTCCTGCATGAGGAATGCGGTGACGGAGCACTGCCCGAGGGTGACGTTCTCCGGGCTCCAGCTTGCCTGCATCCGGGGTGCGCAGGTATCGATGCACCAGCAGTCCAGGAGCACATCGTAGAAATCCCGGGGCGTCATATGCCAGATGGGGTCCTGGACGTCCGCCGTCTCCTCGCCGTAAAACCGTTCCATGCGCTCCTCCGATCTGCGGCGCGCTGCCGCCTCTTTATTCACGGCCCGGACCGGGAGATGCTGGCGGCCGTTTTTTTCTCCGGCAGGAGTGTAGCACAGATTGCCTGTTCTGACAAGGCAGGGGGCGCCGGGAAATCCGCGGCGGCTCACGGAAACCGGCGTGTTCGCGTTGCAAACATTCCGAAAATGTGGTATGCTCTTCGTGTTCCCCTTTCCATGCGAACACGACACCGAGTGAGGCACCGATGAACGATGAACTGATCATCCGCGGCGCGCGGGTGCACAACCTGAAGAACATTGACGTATCCCTGCCCCGGGACCGGCTGGTGGTGTTCACCGGGCTCTCCGGCTCCGGCAAGAGCTCCCTGGCCTTCGACACCATCTACGCCGAGGGCCAGCGGCGCTATGTGGAGAGCCTTTCCTCCTATGCCCGGCAGTTCCTTGGACAGATGGAGAAGCCGGACGTGGACGGCATCGAGGGCCTGTCCCCGGCCATCTCCATCGACCAGAAGACCACCAGCCGCAACCCCCGCTCCACCGTGGGCACGGTGACGGAGATCCACGACTACCTGCGCCTGCTCTGGGCGCGGACGGGCGTGCCCCACTGCCCCAACTGCGGCCGGGAGATCCGCCAGCAGACCGTGGACCAGATGGTGGATGAGGTGCAGAAATACCCCGAGGGGACCCGGCTGCAGGTGCTCTCTCCCATTGTGCGGGGACGCAAGGGCGAGCATGTGAAGCTGCTGGAGGAGGCCCGGCGGGCCGGCTTTGTGCGGGCCCGGGTGGACGGGCAGGTGGTTGACATCGACGACACCCCGGCCCTGGACAAGCAGAAGAAGCACAGCATCGAGCTGGTGGTGGACCGCCTGATCATCCGGCCTGACCGGGCCTTCCGCAAGCGGCTGGCGGACTCCATCGAGACGGCCACGGGCCGCAGCGGCGGCCTGGTGATCATGGACCTGTTCGAGGGGCGGGAGCTCCTGTTCTCCATGAACTACGCCTGCCCGGACTGCGGCATCTCCATCGAGGAGCTGGCCCCCCGGATGTTCTCCTTCAACAGCCCCTACGGCGCCTGCCCCACCTGCTCCGGCCTGGGCGTCCTGCGGAAGTTCTCCCCGGACATCCTCTTCCCGGACAAAAGCCTTTCCCTGCGGCAGGGCGCCCTGAACGCCATGGGCTTCAACACCGAGGATGACCACGGCATCGCGGCGCAGTATTTCCGCGCCCTGGGGGACCGCTACGGCTTCACCCTGGACACCCCCGTCCGGGAGCTCAGTCCGGAGGCCATGGACGCCATCCTCTACGGCACCCGGGGGGAAAAGTTCACCATCCAGTACCAGGGCATCACGGGCACGGGACGCTATGAGACCGACTTCGAGGGAGTCATCCCCACCCTGGAGCGGCGCTACAAGGAGACCGCCTCGGAGGCCATGCGGGGCGCCTACGAGGAATACATGGCGGACGAGATCTGTCCGGACTGCGGCGGAAAGCGCCTGAAGCCCGAGGCACTGGCGGTGACGGTGGGCGGACGGAACCTGGCGGAGGTGAGCGCCCTGTCCATCCGGGACGCCCGGACCTTCTTCCGGGGGCTGGAGCTTTCCCCCATGCACGAGATGATCGCGGCCCCCATCCGCCGGGAGATCGACGCCCGGCTGGGCTTCCTCACGGACGTGGGGCTGGGCTACCTCACCCTGAGCCGCTCGGCGGTGACCCTCTCCGGCGGGGAGGCCCAGCGCATCCGCCTGGCCACCCAGATCGGCTCCGCCCTCATGGGGGTGCTCTACGTGCTGGACGAGCCCTCCATCGGCCTGCACCAGCGGGACAACCACAAGCTCATCGCCACCCTGAAGCGCATGCGGGACCTGGGCAACACGGTGATCGTGGTGGAGCACGACGAGGACACCATCCGGGCGGCGGACTATGTGGTGGACGTGGGCCCCGGGGCGGGCATGCACGGGGGCGAGATCGTGGCGGCCGGGACCCTGGAGGATATCATCGCCTGCCCCCGCTCCGTCACCGGCCAGTACCTCTGCGGCAAAAAGCGCATCCCTGTCCCGGCGGCGCGGAAGCAGCCCAGCGGCTGGCTCCGGGTGCTGGGGGCCCGGGAGCACAACCTCCGGGACCTGGACGTGGACATCCCGCTGGGGGTGATGTGCTGCGTCACCGGGGTTTCCGGCTCCGGGAAATCCTCCCTGGTGAACGAGATCGTCTACAAGCACCTGGCCCGGCAGCTGAACCGCGCCAGGATCCGGCCGGGACAGTTCCGGGAGATGCAGGGCACGGAACTGCTGGACAAGATCATCATGATCGACCAGAGCCCCATCGGCCGCACGCCCCGCTCCAACCCGGCCACCTACACGGGGCTTTTCGACCAGATCCGCAAGCTCTTTGCCATGACCCCGGAGGCCAAGTCCCGGGGCTACAAGGAGAACCGCTTCTCCTTCAACGTCAAGGGCGGCCGCTGCGAGGCCTGCCAGGGGGACGGCCTGATCCGCATCGAGATGAACTTCCTGCCGGACATCTTTGTCCCCTGCGACGACTGCCGGGGCCGGCGCTACAACCGGGAGACCCTGGAGGTCACCTGGAGCGGCAAGAACATCTATGAGGTGCTGGAGATGACCGTGGAGGAGGCGGTGCACTTCTTCGAGAACCACCCCTCCATCCGCAGGAAACTGGAGACCCTGGAGGACGTGGGCCTGGGCTACATGAAGCTGGGGCAGGCCGCCACCACCCTTTCCGGCGGCGAAGCCCAGCGGG